>Ga0190313_1000833_pt1 | contig 17454 bp, 24 predicted proteins | sample 4870071011_MG_FD_169989 | JGI IMG/M metagenome (GOLD analysis project Ga0190313, IMG submission 169989) | Hydrothermal vent sediment bacterial communities from Southern Trench, Guaymas Basin, Mexico - 4870-07-10-11_MG | ecosystem: Environmental > Aquatic > Marine > Hydrothermal vents > Sediment ...
ACTCCAATTAAGCTATTTCAAATATTCTGTCTTCAAGACTTATACTTGTTCTTACCTGTAAATCTGGGAATAAATAATAATTGTCTTCTGATCTTAAATATGACATAATATCGAAAAATCCTATATTGTATTTCTTAGTATCATATATTTCTAAATACGAATCCTTATATGTTAAATGGGCGGTTTTTGATATATTTTGAAAAAACTGCAAATTATCAAATTGATGAGGCTCTGTTGTTAAAAACGTGATTTTATTTAAGTTCAATTCTGCAAGTAAATTATCAAAACTACTAAATTCAGAATTGACATTTTCCGAGTATATAGGAACATACAAAATTACATCTAAATTCTTTCTGGAGGCAGATTTCTTTATTATTTCTTTGGGCAACTCTATATGTTGTATTAAACCAGCCATTTCTTTGTATTTGTTTTCATCAGTAGACAATAGACTAAACTTAACACGCTGCAAGCCCTTTTCCATCATTCTGTCTAAAGTATACTCATCTAGCAGTATACCATTGGTCGTCAATGAAATGAATTCGAAATATTTATTGGCCACATCAATATATTCCATTAGAAGAAAGGAACTCATCAATGGTTCGCCGCCGATGAAAGAAACTTTTCTTACTCCTTGATTTTTGAAATAGCTAAAAATATTATGCAGCTTCCTTTTGCTGAAATTTGGCTTGATTACTGGTATTTGCGTATCTATATAACACTTATCGCAATTAAGATTATTATAACAATTTACTATAATATTGAGTTTATTATTCTGCAGGTTCATTGCTTTCTCCAAGAACTTCTTTTATTTTATCTTTGCGGTATCTGCGATATCCCTTGTCTATAAACGGCTTTATTTGTTTTTCATAACTTCTTTGAATATCAAACAAGGCGATGACTTCCTTTGGTTCGAACTTTGTTATATCTATGCCTTCAACGAGGCTCTCTGTTTCATGAAAAACCAAAACTTGGGGCTCCGTTTCGCCATTGGGTTTTTCATATCTAAAATTTTTGATTTTCATAATATTCACCTCCTAAGAGCTGTTCTAATGTTATATTAAATAAATCAAAAGATATAATACCATCATTTTGATTGTAATAGATTTCAAGTTTTCCCTCTTCTATAGCATGCCATAATACTTTTAGAATATGCTCTCTGCTGTAATTAGGATTAACTTTTTGGATATTAGGCGTAACGATTAATTCCATCAAAATTACGTCCATTAATCTAACAGCCAATGGGTTTTCTTGCCAAAGCTCATTTCTTTTTGTTGACATTTTTTTTCTCTTTTTTTGGAGGGCTATCGATTACATTCCACATATCTTCTATTATATTTTCTATTGTTTTTTCACTGTTGTTATTAGATATTTCTACTATTTGGATTAATTGCTCTCGTGTTATAATATTCGCTTTATATAAAATATACCCAAAAGCTAACAAATATGTAAAAAATTCTAATGTCATTTGTTTTTTCCTTTTATAATTTTTTTTGTTCCATTTTTAATAACTAAAACCTTCTTTTCTTCTAAAAGTTGTTTTTTTATCTGCTCTATTTTCAAATTGTCTTTAAGAAGCTGCAAATACTCTTTTTTTGGTTGAAACTTCTTACACTCATGCTGAACAACCAGATAAACATTAGGGTCTCTCTTGATTTCAAATATTTTCTTAAAATAGGGCACGGAAGCAGAGAAAAGCTTATCATACTCACCACAAGTGTCTTGTAATTTACAGTAAACACATGGATACAAAAATAAGTGTATATCTTTTTTATTAGCCTCAGATAAGAGCTTCTGGGCCGAAATATTTTTTTGCTTTTTCCTTAAGAACATTATTTTTCTTTATCCTACTCCTTTTAATTTTCAATTCTTCTTCTGAAGGCAACTCCTTCTTAACATCTTCATCTAAATTGTTATAAACTTTCCAGAAGCTTTTAGATATACTAAGAAAATAGGGAGAAAGAAAATTCATAATAGCATAATATATTCCATCGCTCATCATCATCCCGGATTCTACATGCTCGAAAAAGTAAGAAATAGTTTTTTTGTTTCTTGATATCCAATCTTTTATATTCTCAGCATCTTTTCTTAAAGCATACAAAATTTCTTTTATATTGTCTGATTTAAGTACAACTTTTTTGGCTTCGAGATATTCGTGATAATTTTCGATTGCCTTTTTAGTAGGCAGCTGCCAAGGCCATACCATCTTGCCCGTTTTTTTGATTTGCGCCTCTACGTACCAATACATATTGAAATTGGAGTCATTTTTAACTATTTCATATAGTTTACTGAATGCAGACCAATATTTTGTTTTCTTTGGGTTTTCACTTTTTCTGAAAACCATAGCTATAGGATGACGAAACTTGCTCCCTATAATACTAAAATAAATATCTGCCATTTGATAAACAATCACATCCTTTTTAGTAAAATTGAGCTCGAAAAAGTTAAGACGTTTCACAAATTATCCTCTTGTTCACCTTTATCAAATAGCTATTTAAAAAATGAAAATCGGGCTTGCTGATTAACTTTGATTTGTCACTCATTTCATTTACTTCCTTGAAGTAAACTTCATATAGCTTAAATATGTCAGACAAATCTATCTCTTGATTTCTTATTTTAATCAAAAGCTCCCTATCTTTGCCAGAAAATGGAAAATCTATTCGACCATTTTTAAGCAGTTGTTTTGCTTCTATAAGAAGTCTTAGCGAGTGATAAGCAAATTTAGCATCATACTGCCTCTCCTTAGGGAGAGAAAAATCTATGCCCTTTATTCTTTTGCCATACGATTTTATTTCTCTTTCTATATTTTCTTTTATCATCGATACTTCCATTCCTTTGTGAAAATTATTGGTGTTGCCTTTAAATCCTTTATAATATTTGACGATAGAGTTTAACTTGCTAGCATTATATTCACTCAAGCGAGAGTCTGGCTCTAAGCTTTCAATAAAATCAAAAGCTTTTAATAAAGAGACGTATCTATCTCTTTTGGTCCTTAACATTCTAGATTGAGCTGTAGCATAACCACCAAATGAATTAACAATGCTTTTGCTTACAATCTTATCATAGTTCCTTTTGAGCTCAGAAAATTCTTTTTCCTCTATCAAAATGTTGTTCTTACTGGCAAACAAAATTTCTATAGCATTCGGAGTGCTTTTAAGAAGTAGTCTGATAAATTTCTCCAAGCTCCACATTTGATCATCAATTCTATCTTTATGATTTCCATTTTGCTCTTTGGCAAAATTGAGTACCTCTACTCGTTTAAGACCTATTATATATTCCGGTTTCGGCAAAAATACAGAAATGAAATCTTCGTCACTATTTTCAGTAGATAAGCCATACAGATGACTTCCAACTCTACACTTGAATATTACCTTTTGAATCTCATTCATCATCATCCTCTGATAAAGCCGCTTCTAATCTCTTTTCGAAATCATCTAATTCTTCCTCATCTTCTTCTTCGGTTTCTTGAGCTGAAGCAGCTTCTTTTTTGCTAGATGATAACTCTTTTTCAGCTTTTTGTAAAGACTCCGGAGTGCCTGCGGCAAAAGCTTTTCTCTTTTTAATTAAAGGTTCTACACCATATTCTTCCATGAGAAAATTTTCTAAAATAGACAAAAGAGTTTCATAATCTTTGTACTCGATCAAAGAGCTTAAATTTTTTAGATTGCTCAAAATTTCTTTGACCTCTTCTGGATCATCTGACAAAGGTGAAGAATTCTTAAAAGGTCTACTATCATCGTAATTGGGATAATCACCTTGAGATTTTTTAATGAGTTTAAAATCATATCCATTCTCTACATCATCAAGAATGCCATACTCTTCGTCAAAATAATAACTCATTATCTTGCCCCACACTTTTTTGCCAGAAATATACACTTTGACTTCGGTAGGATTTTTGGAGTTTCGGTCGATAATATTATACAAGTATTGTTTTCTCGCTCTTATAACTCTTCCTATTTCTTGATCTGATTCATCTCCTTTGTACCTCAATCTCGTTTCTTCGCAAATAGGGCATCTCTTGTTTATAACTTTAGGGCAATAGTACATCTTGCCCGCTAAACTATGTACGGCAGTTTCGTAATATGGAATCTCATTTCCATCTGTTGGAGGCAATATTCTGATTATATTTTCCCCAGTTGATGGTTTCCAAAACAGATCACCCAATGATGATGCTCCTTTGGATTTTTCATACATTTCTTTAAGTTTTTCTAAGTTGGTTTTAGCCATGTTAGCTCTCCTTAAATATTTGGTTTAATTATAGATTTAATAGCTTTGTCTTCGCCTTTTAATTTCATCATTCTAAATATTAAAATTTTGCCTTGCTCCAGTTTACCGCCATGCTGAGCGTATTGCCTGGAAAACATAGGGTATCTTTTAACCTGATGGCGATCACGAATACTAACAAAAGCCATCAAATTGCCGTTCTTATCCTTTTTTGTTGTAAAGTTGGAAATAACTCCCACTACATCTTCCTTAGAAACATTTTTTTCCAACCTTAATATTATATCGCGTTGTTCCTCTATAATTATAGAGGAAATATCCAGAGTAAGAAGCTCTACAAGAAATTGTAATTTTTCTTCTTCTGAAAAATCCTCTTCCCATAAATCTTTTTTCTTTATAAATTCTGTGAATTTCAGCTTTTCCTTGTTTTTTCTCCATTTATCATAATTATGTAACAAAACCTTCCTATTTTTATATATGCTTTCAAAAGCACCTGATTTGATTAAACTATCGATAACTCTCTTGTTGACTTTCCCACCATTTTTACTGTTTTTTATTTTATTGAAAAAATCGTCTACATCGGTATAAGGCGCATTTTTCGATATAATTTTTGAGGGAACGGTACCACAATTTTTTACACTGGATAAGCCATAAATGATAGTTTTGTCATCTAATATACTAAATTCTGGTTGGCTCTTATTAATATCTGGATATAAAACCTTAATACCAAGCTGTTTACATTCCGATATAAGATTGCCAATAGGAGTCTTATCAGAATTAAGAGAGGCACACATGAATTCTACAGGAAAATGAACTTTAAGCCATGCAGTGTAATAGGCTATTATAGCATAAGATAAGGCATGAGATTTATTGAAAGAATAGCCACTTTGCTTAATTAAATACTGCCACAAAAAGTCTGCATCTATACGACTAATACCATTTTTTCTGCATCCATCTTTAAATTCTTTTTCCCATTTTTGTTTAAGTTTTATATCATTTTTATATTTGGTATTCCATTTTTCTAAATATCTCCTCAAAATATCAGCTCTGCCTAAACTCATTCCTGAAGCTAAATGAGCTATCATTATAGTTTGTTCCTGGTAAATTAATAAACCATAAGTAGATTTTAGCACTTGTTCTAAAATAGGGTGATCATATTTGATTTTTTCTTTACCATGCCTTCGCTTTATATAATTATTAATAATCGGAATGGAGCCCGGTCTAAAAAGAGCATTCATAGCTGTGAGATCTTCAAGAGTTTCTGGTTTCAACTGTTGCAAATAACCTTTCATAGAAGCACTTTCAAATTGAAATACAGAAGTGGTAAGACCTTTGGAAAATAGCTCGTACACACTTTTATCATTAAAATCTATCTGATCTAAATCAATTGAAATATTATGTCTTTTCTTAACGAAAGTTATAGTATCTTTTATTATTTTCAAAGTAGCTAAACCTAATATATCCAGCTTTAAAAGCTTAATAGAAGTAACAGCCTCTCCCGGAAATTCCGTTAGAAGAATATCATCATCCTGATTGTATTGCACGGGAACATATCTATATACTGGTTTGTCTGTTATAATAACAGCTGCCGCGTGCCTGCCAAAATTTCTCATTTGGCCTAAAAGAACTTCGGTAAATTTAAATACATCTTTATATGTCTCATAATAAGGACTTTCGTTCCAATTATCATCATTTATAGTTTTAGATACTTTGAGAGCTTCTTGAAACGGAATAGAATGAATTCTTGCAGCATCCTGAAAGGCCGATTTTACAGAATATTTGACGATATTAGAAACCTGCGCAACATGATCATAACCAAATCTTCTTTTTAAATAATTAATAACCTCTCCTCTCAAATCATCCTCAAAATCTAAATCTATATCAGGGCTTTTCCCCTCTATCATCTGATATTCTAATGGGTTGCCAACAGGGTCTTCTTTTATGAAGTCTAGAAGATACCAAATAAGAATGTTCTTGTTAGGAGTGGCATTATTTTTTTTAATCTCTTCTAAAAGATTTGTGTGAGTAATTCTCTCATATCGTTTAAATTCTTTCCACTCTCTATCGAGTCTTTTTATATGCTCTTCATCATATAAATTTTTCTTTTTTAGTATTTCAAGCAATTCTTTTTTCGTCATTTATAATTGTCCCATATTATATCTGTCTCTATCATAATACTTACTTGCTAGGCTCTGCTTTTTCATAAGATATACAAAACCTTATATGTGAATCAATGCTATTGTCTAGATTATAAAGACAATCTCCATTCTTCTTCAGATATTTGCAGCTCAGGCACTGCTGCATAACTCCTTTTTTAAGTGCTATTTCAGCCCTATGTATGCTATTTATTGCTTTCATTCTAAAAACTTTACCACCTTGCCGCCCAATCTCTCTGGGTTGAGGAATCTTTCAAATTGAAGGTCATATTTTATAGGGTCAACATTCGTGATGCCAAGAGCGTAGGATATTAGGGAACCTGCGGCTGAATTATGCGTTACCACATTACCTACAACAAACGATGATTTGTTTTTGATTTGTAGGTCATACACTTTTTCTCTGCCGGATATTCGTTTTGTTATTTTTTTAATCGGTATAAACTCATATTCGCCTCTTGGTTTAGGAGAACAAAGTTTATAAGTTGTATCTAAATTTTTTGTTTCCTCCCAAAACATCTTGCCATCCTTATAAACTAGCTGCTTATGGTCACCAGTGCACTCCATTTTAAATTTGTTGTTTTCGTAATTTATACTGTAGAGCTCTTCATTGTTTACTTCATATTCAAACTTATTAGTCACTTCATCTTTTTCTCCGTCTTCGTTAAACACTTTGTCTCCAATTTCAACATCTTTTATATCTTTAAAGCCTTTATCTGTCAAAATCATCGCGCCAACAGTGTAACATCCTCTTCCTGGTCCAACATAGATCCCATTTTTTTTGGCCCAATTTACAATATCCATAACAACTAGAAAATAAGAAGCAAAGCCAGCTTCATATATAATTTTCAATTCAAATCCTAGTCTATCTATATATTTTGGCTTAAGCAAATGCCGTTTTTTTAAACCTTCTAGACACTTTTTCTTCAATATTTCATTTAAATTCAAATTCTCATATTCTGGAATAGGGGGAATAATATAATGTTCCTGTTTTATAGAATATTCTTTTACACTTTCTGCTATTTCCACTGTATTATGACACCATTCTTTGATGTCTTTTTCTTCAAATCCAATTTTTGTGCCCTCTCTAATCATATCATCATAAGAATGAAGATATAAATTTTGAACGTCAAATTTGAAAGCGTCTTTATCTCCAATTTTACCATTTGTATTAATCAATAGTAACTTATTATGATCTTGGTTTTGTTCAGGTGTAATATAATGCGCATCTGAAGTAATTACCGCTCTAACCTCTGATTTGTGTCTTTTCCAAAATTCATATAATTTCAGCTGTAATCGAGACAATTTATCTGTCATTAATGGCTCAAACTCTAAAAAAAAGTTATCTCCAAAATTTTCCAACCACCAACTTAACCTAGTTTCAGCTTGCTCCCAGTCATTTTTATCTAAAGCGGAAAGAATATCGCCAGAAGGGCAGGCGGATAAAAGATAAACATCTTTCGCAAAAGCTTTTATTATTTTTCTATCCATTCTTGGTTTTTTATAAAAACCATCCACATTTGCAAAGTAATTCATTACCATCAAATTCTTGTACCCTTTGATATTTTTGGCAAGCATTACAAGATGAAATCTTTTCTCATTTTTGTATCGTTTCTTAATGTTGTCAACAAAATAAGCCTCAATGCCTAAAATTGGTTTTACTCCATACTTTTTAGATTCTTCAACAAATTCATAGATTCCTGATAATGTTCCATGATCTGTGATAGCTAAAGCATTTTGATGTAGTTGTTCAGCCACATATTTGAATCTAGCTTTTTTTGTGCCCAAACCATCTAACGCGCTAGAATCTGTGTGAACATGTAAATTTACAAAATTATTCATTTAAATCAATACCCCAATTTTTTTTATTAGAAAGCAGCATTTTAGCCAGCTGTTTCTCGTCTATAAAAAATGATAAATGGTCAAGTAATTCGCGAAGACTATCAAACTCCATGGTCATTGGGTCTATGATATTGTCTGAGTTTTCAGCTTTAGAACCATATAAAAGTTCATAACGATTATTTTCTGTCTTTTTAATTTCAATAAATATTTTATAAGATGGCATTACAGTCTTCTCAGTTGCTATAGAAATTATTTTATAGATTTGAGGATTATCCTTCAACTCTTTTAACAAGTTTTTAAACATATCATTTTTCTAATAACTGCGATTTACCCCACTTAAAGGTTTTGCGTATTTCATATTTCTTCTTCGTAGTATATAGTTTTATATATGTATTTGCCCAATACTTCGTTGTATAAACGCCACTTTTCATTACCAAAATCTTTGAGTATAATACTTTTGGCAATACAAATAAATCCATATTGAGTAACATCTGTATGAGCAGTTATTATAATGAGATACAAATTATGCTCGCGCGGATTGGTCCCAAACCAAGGAAGGTGATATGTTTGTACAAGCAACTGCGCTACACCATTATCTTTTCTAACAGGCTTAGGGGAATAATAGCCGCTTTCCAATAGAAATATTTTTGTTGCAGCCTCTATCATTGTTTTGTCACTTTTAGACCCCATATAATATGGTCGGTAGGCTGTTATGTCTTCCTGAATAAAAGTGTGAGCATAATGCTCATAATTAAAGTCCACTCTAAAAGTGAGCAGACTTAGAACAAAGGCAAGTATTAAAAATCTCATTTTTTTCTCACTTTCTTTAACAGAATCTTAAAATACATACCAACTAGGAATAAAACTTTAAATATGAGTGGACTAAAAGAAATTAAAAAAATATATATCCATTTGAGGGAAATATAACCTGCATACCTAAGAGATGACAAAATGATAAAAGCAATCACCTCAACTGCGTAGATTGCCCATATGAATGCTTTAGCCATTTATTTGCTCCTCGTTTTTTTACCTATTTTTGTGTCCTTGGATAGCCTTTCCACAATTACGTCATATTCATTGTCATTATAAATCAACTTTTTTACCCATTTGTATTGTCCGTCATCAATACTTAGCATTTTTGCGATATCTTCTCTTTTCTTCTCTTTTCTTAAATTATCCATCATATCCATTCTAATAACTTGATAAAAATAAGAAAAAGCGTGTTTGTTTTTAGAAGAATCGAATTTATCCAGTTTGCTCCATGATCTAATTACGGCACTTTGAATATAATCCTGTCTTCTATCAAAGGGTATTCTAAAATGATGAGCTATTTGAGAACTCATTTCGTAAAAATTGTTTAAAAGTTTCTGAAGTTTCTCAGGCTCTGTTCTTCCTTTAAAAAGAGTATCCATTTCTTTTTTATTAATATTCATGCATCTCCCCTAATTGTTTTTTTTAAAAACTATGTTTAAGTTTTTCTTTAATAAAATCTAAACTATTTTTTTTGTTACTATATATAGTAAATAAATCTCTTTTTGCAAGTAATCTATTTTTAACTCTCTCTAGTTCAACATCTTTTTTAATTTTCTTGTTTTCTATAGTAGCAAGACCCGCTTCATTTGCATCTTTATATTTTTTATCTACTTCATAAAATCCAACATCGATATTAGGAGCAACTTCCTTCATTATTTTGATGTTTTTATCAAGTGTTCCTCTACCTGCTTCATCGTTATCCGGTATAAATATAACGCGTTTAGGTTTTTTTAGAGCAATTTTTTTAGCTTGAGCCCTGGAAATTGTATTACCTAAAATAGCAACACCATCAATGGTCATTGCATCAAAAGGACCTTCTACAACTACTACAGTAGAACCTTCTTTAATGCTGTCGTAGTTATACAGTACTTGGGATTTTGGTATTCCCTTGGGATTTTGATATTTTTTATACTTTTTGCTTCTTTTATGTTTTTGACGCCATTCTTCTTCTCCTAAAAGATCTCTTGCTTGAAAAAAAACCAATTTATTGTTCATATAAAATGGTATATAAAGTCTGCCTTCATAATACCCTTCTGTGAAACATTGTAACTTAAATTTTTTAACCTGTAAAGCCGATATATGTTTTTTGGCCAAAAGTCTGATTGCCAACTTGCCATAATAACTTTTTGGCGATATCTTCTCTAAACCAGGAGGTTCATTGATTTCTTCCAGCTCTACTATTTTAACAGGCGCTTTATAGGGCTGAATAACCTCTTTTAAAGACTTATAATTCAAATAATTCTTAATAATATAATGCTGAGCCTCCGAATAACTCAAATCCAAAAGATCTGAAACAAATCCTATAAAGGTGTTGGAATATCCAGTGTTGAAATCATGAACCAAATTCTTTTCGACGTTTATAAACATTCTAAATCTTTTGTCTGGCTCAAATGGCCCATTAAATCTAATTTCCGTTCCAGCACTGGTTTCCTGAATTTTATATTTTTCAAACTGATCATACACAAATGCTTCTATTACGTTCTGTGGAAACTTAAGCATCATTCAGCCTCTAGTTTTAAATATATTAAATTGTTGCTCTGGTGAGGCTCTCCAAATTGTGACAGCTTATCTAATAACCAATCTCTCTCTAAAGTCAATTTAGCTGATATATCAAAAACAACATACTCAGCGCCAGAAGTGATAATCAGCGGAATAATAGCGGCCCATTTCTTAATAAATCTGTCGCCTGTGTTGTTGAAAGAATTTATTTTTTTCTTTAGCTGTTTAGAAATATGAAGTTTATCGCTGTCAAAAACACCATTACCATAATTTTCTAAGATATCGATGATAGGATGATAATCCAGAATTAAATTTCTACGAGGTATATTGACCCCTAAAAGACCACCTGAGATATCTAACACAAAATCTCGAATATTTTTTTTGACAGTGTTTATTTTTAGCTCGCGTTTTATCTTATGAAGATAAGTTTCGATAATGCCATAAAATTTCTTTTCAGTTAAAATTTTTACTTCATCCGGAGCTCCCAATCTATTAAATCTTCCATAGACATTTTGCTTTTTCATCGTTTCAATCATTATCGCAAATAAAAGAGATTGTATTCTAGAATTAGACATAGAAAGAGCAAGAGAATAAAATTTGTCAAAAAACAAACAATCTTCTCGGTTCCAATAAATATCATAATTATCAGATATATAAGATGAATATGTTTCGTTATTCACTATTTTGGACCACAGAGATGGTGCATCTTTTACAGAGAAATACTTAGCTGCTCTACAAGCGTTCGATTGATGAAAAGCCATCATATTGGCCGCATTAATACACATCTTATAATTATCACCTGGAGGAATCGGCAATAGATGAGCTTCCAAGTCATAATATATATGAACATTGGGATTGATAAGTTCGAAACCTTTTTTTAAAATCATTTTACCGCCGATTTTTTATCTATTCATATGTTAAACTAACTTTGCCAGAAGTGGAAACCACTTCTACTTGAAGGAATTTTACATTTGTATCACTTAATATAGATTTTAAGTATTCCTTTGCTTCCTCAATGCTTGACAGGTGAACATGCTTCCCAAAGATAATATTTATTTCATCGGGAAATGTAAATAAAGGTCTATTATGCATTTTAAGCAAAGTCTCCGCTTTTTCTGAAGGGGAAAATTTCAAAACATCGAAAATTCTGGACAGGTCATTTGAAGAAATCTCTTTCAATGTTTTCATCGTTCTTCCTTACATAAATCATACTACTAATCTTACTTATTGTAAATAATTATTTTTAAAATAGATAAATAATATTTGACTGCGAGTTTTTAACTCGCAGTCTTTTTAAAAGTTTTCCAGTTTAATATTAAATTCAAAATTATCCCGGATACAGCAGCTAAACCTAAACCAGAAAATTCAAAAGAACCAATTGTGAGTTTGGCGCCGCCAACTCCCAGAACTAGCATGGCTACTACAACAAAGAGTTTATTAGGATCTAATATGTCTACTTTTGCGTCTATCATATTTTTAATACCTACAGAAGCTATGGTTCCAAATAGCAATATAGATATTCCCCCAATAACGGGAGCTGGAATGGTAGATATAACTGCCGATAATTTGGGCACAAATGCTAATATAATCGCGAATATAGCAGCCCATCTCATTACTACAGGGTTGTAATTTTTTGTAATAGCGACAGCTCCAGTATTTTCAGAATACGTAGTATTAGCGGGGCCACCTATAAGAGCCGCAAATGAGGTGGCAATACCATCTCCTATTAATGTTCTGTGAATTCCAGGATCTTCAAAGAAGTCTTTACCAACAACGTTACCTATAGCAAGAACATCTCCAAAATGCTCTATCATTGTAACTATAGCAACAGGAGCGGCAATTGAAATAGCCCTCCAATTAAAGACAGGAAGTGTGAACTTGGGAAGGCCTATAATAGCTGCTTTATGTATAGGTGTAAAGTCCACTTTACCTAAAATAGCCGCAAATATATATCCTAAAATAATACCTGCTAGAACAGGTAGCATTGATAAAAATTTATATCCTTTTCTTTCAAAAAATGCTTTATAGCCAGCAGCTGCTAAAAATGTAAAACCAGCTATAAGCCAATTTTGATTAGCATTACTAATAGCTACCGGGGCTAGCATTAATCCTATAAGAATGATAATTGGACCTGTTACATGCGCGGGAAAAAGCTTGTGAAAAAAACTAACAGGTACAGCATATCTTATAAGAATGGCAACTATAACATAAAAAAGACCAGCTATGACAATACCACCTAAAGCCATAGGAAGAGAACCACCATCCATTTTAGATATAGCTATTATAGCTGGTATAAAAGCAAATGAACTTCCTAAATATACAGGCACTTTAAATTTAGTAGCGATATGAAAGATGATAGTGCCCACGCCAGCTGTAAAAAGAGCTACGCTTATGTCTAAGCCCGTTAAAAGCGGCACCAAGACTGTGGCTCCAAACATAACAAATAAGTGTTGAAGACCAACAACCACATTTTTGCCATTAGTGCCTTGAAAGAATTTTTTTATCATATATTTCCTCCATTTAATAAAATTATTTTATACTTCAGGGCAAAAACCTGTAGATCTAAAAGGTTCTGGAAGTCCTTTTTCTTTCCTAATTATACCGCGTTTTATTAAATTTTCTTTGCTATCATAATATATGGCATCTTGGAATAGAAAAATAGGGTTTTTAAATGTTTCTTCAGTCACTTCTTCTGTTGCTTTTTCTCCCATTGAGGTGCCTATTTCAAAAGAAGGTGCTTGAGAAGAAACCCCAGCAGAATAGTTGACTTGGACTTGGGAAGCATTTGCGTTAGTTTGGAGCGTACTAAATTCGTCATTTGTGGTACTTGTGCCGTTTGTATCATAATAGCGCCATATTGGCTGTGGTATGTAGGGATCTGGCCAGTAGGGATAAGGATAAACATATATGTATCTAATCTTTGCGTCTAACCACTCGTCATAAACGGATTGAGATTTATAATAGGCAAAGCCAATAACACCTACATTTTCTGCTGAGCCTGATAACTTTGCAGCATAAGATTCATGTTTTTTGGAGAATTTAAATTCTCTAACTTCATCTTGTGATATTCGCCAGCCAGAAATTACGATATTAGAATAAGGATAGACAATGTAGCCATCATGCGGCTCAAGCCTTGCTCTCTTGCCGTTAATAATGTTAATGACATCTACAGATATAACGGTAAGAATCTTGTTAGCAGTGTTGTTTTTAACTTCTATCTTGAATGTCGTGTTTTCACGGGCCTCTATCCATTTTCTGCCCGCTTCATCAAAATAAATTTTAATGGGTTTGTCATTAACAAGGATGCGTGCTCGGATTGAGTCATAATAAATATTATTCATAGTTAACCTCCTGCCCCTTGGGGGACTTTTTATTTTATTGTAGCATTACCTTTGGGTTCTTACATTACAAGCTTTTATTTTTTCAATTTTCTAGGTAAAAAATATAGTAAATAATAATACCAATGCTTTCTACTTATATATGTCTCAAGAATATAATAATAAGGAATAAAACTTTTTATTTTACAAAGATAAACTCAGAGGAGAACATAAATGGTCATCAAAAAGGGCGATATCCTTATTGAATATATCAATGAAGATTACCATTTTGCAATTTTTGTCATAAAACGAATTGTTGATGATAAAAAATTCGTAGTTGATTACATTCTAAAGAATGGATTTGGTGCGAAATCGAGCTCGTTTTATTTGGTTTTGGAACCAAACAGAATAACTTCTAAAGATGAAATACTGAGCGCAACAAATATTCAGAAGATGAGTCAGACAGATTTTATTCGATTCAAAAAAGAGCTCATAAAAAACTCTTTTGAACTAGAAAATGTTCTTCTCATAAAACATAGATAGTTATGGGCCCGTTCTCTAGAATCGATTTCTATGTCGAGGAAAAGGCTTGTGTCAGGTGGCTCCTGTAACAGCCATCTTAAAAAATGCCGATAACTTAGCCTTAGCAGCTTAGAGCTGCAGCTTCCAAAAGCTGCCGCCTGAGGCCGAGGAAGCTTATTCAGACAGGCTGCTTGAAAGCTTTCAGCATCCGGAAGCCTTCAATAAGATGTAGGATGCTATGTTTCAGATAGGTTAGAGGAGAAGCCTTCTGAAGCGAAATCAATTCTCCTCTACGCACATAAACTCTTTTCTGTGAGACATAGAAAGACGCCGGGGCAGAGCCGGCCGGGTCCAAATTCAGGAGATTCGAATGAGCGCCAGCGTTGGTGATGTTGTCTTTGTAAATATTGCCGGTTATAGAGCTGATATAATTATATATATTATAAAAAAGAAAATTGGTAGCAGCAAGGTTGTTGTTGACTACATTAGAAAAAATAGAAGTTTGTTTCCAGTAGATATACCCTATTTGCAGCTAATAAGAAACAAAAAAGTGCCATTAACAGAAGTCGAACACGCTTCCAAATTAACACGGCATGAATTCACACAATTCAAATGCGAAACAATAAGTGACTTGTTTAATAGCAATGTAAATTTGAAGATGAAGATAAAATAATACAACTAGATAAGAAAATTATCTGTGGCAAAAGGATGGTAACTTTGCGTTATAAACCGGGAGATATTGTTTATAAACACATAATAGGAAATGAAGATACAATAATCTATATAATCAAATCAAAAACCGAGAAGGGCTACAAGACTGATTACATTAGACGGAATTGGACATTATTCCCAACTGGTACGCCATTTTTAACAGTTCAGAAAAACATTATTGTATCTGATATCGATTTATCTAATAGCGATATAGAGCTAATCAATAGATCCAAACTTACGCGACTTAAAAGATCAATTATAAGAAATTTATTTACAATGCAGGAACCCACAATACAAATAAAATAAACCTTCCAAAAAAAAGCCCGCTTAAGCGGGCTTTTGCTAATTTATCCTATCCTATACAAGCAACAATTTTATTATAACTCCTGCCAATAATCCAAAGAAAGGGTTGAACCTAGCACTAACCAAGATTGTTGCGCCTATTACCATCCCCCATGCTGTAAAACCAAATGAGCCAGGAGCAATTTGTGGCACAGCCTGAATAGCACTTAAAGTATTTGTAGCAAATGTTACAAACATTCCTAATACTAATAAGAAACCAGCAATAGTCGATTTATGAACAATTTTTCCTATTTTTGGAAGAAGCTTAAATAACAATATAGCAGCCATAATTAACATCATTAAAACAGATGCTAATAAAGGATGAGGCGCTGTCGCTGTACCTGAGATTATAGCTTCAACAGGGCCACCTCCGAAAAGAGTAGAAACAATATCGGCAAGGCTCGAATATATAGCTAAATGATCTATATTAACGTTTGCCTTTGCAATGCTTCCTGTAATTTTGCCAAACGAAATATTGGCTCCAATATTTAGACAGGCTATAGAAAGAGCGCCTATTAAAACTCTTTTATTTTTCCAAAACTTCCATATAATGTTACCAAACTGAAATTTCTCTACCGTATGAGCTATATTGTCCTCTTTTAGCTTATAATTAAATTTTGTTAAAAGCCAACTCTCAACAGATTTAATTTTAAGAACATTATAAACGATAACGCTCACAAATACAGATATAATAATTGTATAAGCTAAATTTTTTGTCAAAAACCACACAATTAAAGCGGATATAATAGAAACCGCACCACTAATTCTCTCAGATTGAAAAAGATTAATGGCAACATATGATAGCATTATACCAACACCAGCCATCATACTATGCATTATAACAGGACCAATCCAGGCAACTATAGCTTCATTCAGACCAAATAAAGAGGGTATCAAAAGTAAAACAGCACCCCAGAAAACAAGGCTGAGTCTTTCTTTGATATTGTTGCCCATTGTGCCAGCGAGAGTTATGGTTTCGGCTTGAAAAGAAATAGTAGCAACAGAATGAAATCCTATAGAGCCTATTGCTCCCACAATAAACGCCAGAGCTGTTGGTAGTGCTGCGAAGCCAAAGCTCAAAGCAAGTAATCCTTGCGGAATGCCATTCAAAACAACAGCAAGAGCCGCAAGCAAGTCAGTAAGAATTTTTTCCATATGCAACTCCTTTCTATTTATTTTTATAAAATAATGGAAGCTTTTGTATATAAAATAATTGAGGATACTCAGCAGTTAAATCGTCTGTTTCCCAAAGAATGGCACCCTGCCATACGACATCTGTTCCTATTCTTCTCAAAAGATTTTTTGCAGCTGAAATAGTTCCGCCAGTTGAAACCACATCATCAATAACGGCCACTTTTTTGCCTTTTATTTTTTCTATATCAACTCCATTTATCACTAGTTTTTGAGGCTCTGTGGTGGTTATTGACCTTACCTCTTCAACTACATAATCTTTCATGTAAGCTTTGATTGACTTACGAAGCACAATATAATTAAGATCTTTTTTAGTGGCGATGGAGTGAACCAATGGAATAGCTTTTGCTTCTGGACAAACCAGATATTCTATTTCTGGAGGTAAATGAGCAGCTAGTTCAGCGGCTGCTTTTTCGACCAGTTCTGTATCTCCTAAAATAACAAAGCTAGCTATATCTAATTTATCCGATATAGAAATAATAGGTAGGTCACGTTCTAAATCTAATAACTTTAACTTATAAGTATTCATGTTTTCCCCCATTATTATATATTTATTGTTGAAACATATTTACGATAATTGACTTTTTTGATGAAAGAATAATGTCAATAATAACATTCATGTTTGA
>Ga0190313_1000835_pt1 | contig 17434 bp, 37 predicted proteins | sample 4870071011_MG_FD_169989 | JGI IMG/M metagenome (GOLD analysis project Ga0190313, IMG submission 169989) | Hydrothermal vent sediment bacterial communities from Southern Trench, Guaymas Basin, Mexico - 4870-07-10-11_MG | ecosystem: Environmental > Aquatic > Marine > Hydrothermal vents > Sediment ...
AGAGAGATAGATGATTACGGTGAACAATATACAGTAATATTACTGGAGAAGTATGAAATAATTGTAAGAGAGACTATTATGTGTGGAACTAGAGAGGGATTTGAATTTCTTGTTGTTAATAGGTAAAGGTTATTATACCTTTGTGCAAAAGTATTAGGATGATTGGTGAGTTGATTTGTAAGAAATGTCAATTCTATTACGAAATGCCAACTACTGGTGGAACTCTTTGGTGCTGTAAGTTCTATGGTTTAAAGCTTTATACTACTAGAAATGAAAGCATAGAACTAATCATAAAAGCAATTGCAAACTGTCCAGTTGCTAGAGAAAAATTACTATGAGCTTAATACAATCAAAGTCTTATTTTTTCTAAGATTATGTTAAATCTTAGCATGGTTTTAGAGGATATACTCTGGGGAGCTTTAAATGTCGAGGGCTTTTTGCTGATGATTCGGAATATTCTCGGTAGTTGCGAAAGCGGATGGGGTTTCATCCTGAACGTTTCGAATCCTTAATCGGTTAAGCTTGAACGTGGAGAGGGTCATCTTGTTGAGAAGTAAATCCTGTCATTGAGTAGCATGATTGAGGGGTCAGTTCCACGACAATTCATCATGGCTCAGTAGAATCCCAGTTCATCATCCCCCCTGCTTACTGAGATATATCTTTAAAAATACCTTTACAAGTATAATACCATAAGGTTTATATAACAGTTGTGTTATAGTTTATATTGGTGAGAAGGTATGAGATGGTTGGTAGTAAGTGAGAAGGAACAGGCAGGAGAGAAAATAGCTAAAGCTCTGAATTGCTCCCAATACACATTGGAAGGAATAACATACTGGGAAAACGAAGACTACATCGTAGTTCCAGCAAGGGGACACTTGCTAAAAGTATGGCTAACTGGTTTGAACACGAGAATAGACAGGATAAAGCTTCCATTGTTCGATTACTACTGGAGAGAAACAGAACAGAAGAGATTACTCGTTATGGCTGAGTTGTTCAAGGAATGCGATGATGTAATCGTAGCTAGTGTTGATTGGGATGAAAATATCCTTTTGCTTGGAAAGAATGGTATTGAACAATGGAGAGTAGGAGAATTTATTGATAAGGTATTAGCTGGGGAAGTGTCTTTCAAAGACTATAAAGTTCTGTCAATGGATAAATCAGGAAAAATTGTTTTTGCAGAAATTAAAGGAGTATCTAGACACCTTATAAATGAGCCACTCTATAAAATTACACTAAGTTATGGTAGAACTGTGAGAGTTACATCATCTCATAGTGTTTTTGTTGTAGAAAAAGGTAAAATTAAGCTTAAGAGAGGAGATGAAATACAAGAAGGAGATTTGTTACTAATTCCAAGATATATCCCTGAAAATCCACAAACAATTATTATAGATTTGCTAGATGAGTTGTTAAAAAGAGGTTTCGAATCAAAAATATATATTTACTCGAATAAAATGGTTGAGATATTAAAACAGAAATTAGTTGAAAAAAGAGGGAGCAATACGGAATGGATACTAGAGCATCAATGGAGAGGGTCTAGAAAAAGTTATGCACATAACTACAAAGCACTTGAATGGTTATTGCAAGAAGGGATAGATGTAAGGTTGTTAGATGATGCTTACTTAGTTCCAATACATCATAGAAATCATGCAATTAAAAGATATATAAAAGTAGATGAAAAATTGTGTGCTTTGTTAGGATATTACCTAGCAGAAGGGTCTTTAAACAAAACTAAAAAAGGAGTGTATGCAGTAAGATTTCATTTTGGAAAGACTGAGACTGAAAGACAATATGCTGAAGAGGTTTGCAAACTCATAAAAGATGTGTTTGGTATCGATGTTAAAGTATATAGGGACAAAAGGGGTTGCTATCATGTAATTGTTCGTAATGCTTTGATATATTTCCTATTTGCAAAGGTGTTCGGTTTAGAGGGGAAAAACGCTACAACAAAAGAGATTCCAAATTTCATGTATAATGTTGATTCAAAGTGCAGAAGAGCTTTCATTGATGCATATATCAAAGGTGATGGAACAGTTAAAAGTGATATGGTTACAATCGCTACAAGTAGTAAAAGAATGGCTGAAGGGTTAGTTAATTTACTATTACAAGATGGTATAATTGCGAGCATATCTGTTATCTCTGGTAAACATCCTAACCAGTCTCCAAGTTACAGAATTACGTTTTATAGTAGTGGTAAAAATCGAGCAAAGAAAGTATATGGTGGATTTATACTAGCTAAAGTTAAAAAAGTGGAAATCGTTGAACCTACTACAGAGTATGTATATGATTTCTCTACAGAAACAGAGAGTTTTGTATGTGGTCTTGGTGGAGTATTATGCCATAATACTGATTGGGATAGAGAGGGAGAAGTTATAGGAGAAAGAATCTACGCTTTTCTAAAAAATAAGCTTTCAAGCTATCATTTACCGATGAGAGCTTACATGCCATCCTTAACAGCTAAAGACATTGCAAACGCATTCAGCAATCTGAGGAGAATGGATGAAACCCTACTAACACAGGGAATAGCTAGGAACATAGCAGATGCAATAATCGGATTGAACTTAACTAAGGCAGTTACAAAGGTCTTCAAGGTAGAATTGGGTTACGAGGACATTAGCATAGCAATAAGCATGGGAAGGGTAAGAAATCCAGTTTTAACTTACATAGTCAAGGGAACGAAGACGAATGTTAGGTTAAAGCCAAGAGAGGGTTTGGAACTGGAATACGGAAATAAGATTGTTTATATAGAAACTCCTATTGGCTTGATAAAAGCTCCACAAGAATTCAGAAACTATGACTACTGTGAACTTGTTAGATATGAGAAAGAGGAAGAGGAAGAAGAGCAGTCTGAAGAGCTACCAGATACTTACAGAGTGCAGAGGGATTTACCATTCGACCCAGATTATACAATAAACCTACTTGAGCAGATGTATCTGAATGAGCTAATCACATATCCGAGAACAGAATCAACTCATGCTCCAGAGCATGTTCTTATTGAGTTAGAAGAGTTGTTCAGGAAGAATAACCTACTGCAATCAGATAACTTCAGTTACAGATATTGTCCACATGGAACTCCAGAAGGAGATAAGCTTCCAATACTGCCAACCGAAATAGGAATTGAGCATTATATGAAAAACAAGCTAAGCTTAGCTGAAAAGGTCGTCATGAATTACTTAATAGAGAGAGTTAATAGAGCATTTGCACCACCACTCAGAATAGAAAGGAAGATAGCTGTATTCAAAGCCGATAACATAGAATTCAGAAAGACATGGTGTGTAGATGTCAAGAACAAAGAGGATGTGATAAATACTGTAGATATCGAAATAAGAGAGGAAATACCATTGGGTAAGTACAGAATTGTCAAATTCGAGATGGAGAAATACAAGACAAAGACGATATTTGCGGGTTCAAGATTCTCAGTTAGCAAGCTGGATGCTAAGAATGTTGTCAGATGGATGGTAAGAAATCAGCTTGGGACTGATGCTACAAGACATGAATACGTTACAGAGCTTAAGAAGTGCAGATATATCGATGAAGAGCTAATGCCTACAAGGCTGGGAATGAAGATTACTGGACTGATTGAACACATCAGACTAGGGGATGCATCTCTAACAGCAGAGATGGAAAGAAAGATAAGAAATCTAAGAGTACTTGATGACCTAAAAGCCTTTGAAGGTTGGCTGAAAGAAATTACAGTAGAGCTAATACATGCAGTAGAAGGATACGACTCAGATATGCTCAGATTTACATGTCCTCATGGACATTTAGCCATGCTCAACGCAAGAAGAGATAACAGAACTGGTGAAAAGACTATCTGGCTCTATTGCTCCGCTTGTGGAAAAAGTTATCCTATTTGATTAGTCTTTTACCTTTTTACAATTCCCCCAATTACTCCCTAAGTATTCCACATAATACTCGTTTTGTTTAGATGTCTTTCTTTTAACCCTGAAGAACAGATATTCCCCGACAGGAGTCATTATGTAGATTAACCTGTTATCCTTTCCATATTCCTCATGATGGTATTCTTGAATGTCATCTACAGGGTCTCCATCGTAACAGGCAAACCTTTCAGCCAATTTGAATATTGCTTCGTATATCTCATCCTCATGTACATCGGTAAGGATTGTTTTTGTTAATTCTTTCATAAGTTATAATAACTTAATAATGTTAATAAAAGAATTGGTCATCATCTACTACTTTTTTTACCTCTACGAAACCCCATGTTCTTATATCTTCCATTACCTTATCGTATTCCTCTTTTTCTTTAGGATTTGTAAGGTTAAACTGCTTTTCAAAACCTATCCTTCCAGCCTTCGCTTGAACTATTACTAGATTACCCAACTCCTTAACCCTGTAGAGCTTATATCTGCATGTAGCTACGCTATCCTTGAAGATTTCCCAGTCATCTATTACATAGACTACCATGTTCAGATGTTGTCGGAATTTGTATATAAATGTAGAAGAGTGTTGCGAAAGTATTGCAACCGTTAATGTTATATTGTTATTACTTTGTAGCTATTTTATGGTTGAAGAAGTCTTATCTAGAGTAAAGCAATTTAACAAGATTTACGAGATTTTAGGAATTTCTAGAGAAGAGTATGATGAGCTTTTCCACAAGCATTCTACAGAGTTGAGGAAAATCTTAAAAACGGGTAGCTTTGTCGGAGCTTCAATTAGATTGCTGAAGTGGTTTGGATTTAGAGATGAAGAAATATCGTTGGACAAGTTGATGAAGGCTATTGTTGTTTTGAAAGTGCTCGTTCACCATATAAACAAGTAAACAATATTTTTTATTTTATAATTAGATTTTTAATAACCCTAAAGACACGTATTCTTTAAAATAAAATCAAAGAATGTATGTACTTTTTGCATGTGTGTGCTCGTGTGTTGAGAGTTGGTGAGTAAAAAAAGTTGGGATATCTAATATATATATATCATTTAGGTTAGGATACTATATATATATTGTCATGTATGTTAAGAACTACTTTAACGATTATATTAACATAAAATTATATTAGTTTCCATTATAATACATAAATATTTATACATATTATCGATATTAAAATGTTCTTAGATAATGATATCAATATTAACCAATAATCTTAAATATCCATTCTATGAATATGTACATTAATCAATATCGAAATATGAGGTGATTTGGTTATGAGAAATTCTATAGAAAAAGAAGAAAAAATTAAGAAGTATAGAGGTAGAAGAAAACCTCTTCTTGTATGGGTTAATGAAGAAACGGATGAAGCTTTGAGGAAATTTATAGCAGAAGAATACGGAACAATCTTCAAAGGAATTATAAGTTATGTGGTAGAAAAAGCAATATTGAGTTACATCGAAGACCCTGCACACAAGCACACGAGCACAAACTCTAAAAATTGCATGTCGTCTATACAGAAAAGCAAAATCCGAGAAGTTTTCTTAGAAATAAAAGAATACATAAGTGGTAAATACGATATAAACTTTGATGAGGTCGATGAATGTCCAAAAGTCTTTGTTGAAGAGGCTATAAAAGTGATAAGGGGTAGTGATAAAAGAACTGTTAAAAAGTGGTTAAGGCAATTGGTAGAATTGAGATATATTGAAATTGTGGATAATCTTGTAAAATTCCTGAGGTGAGAGTATGTACCTGATTGACATGTATTTGAGAGCTAGAGAAGTGCTGGATAAAATGGGTATAGTCCGAAAAATCAGAAAGGAAGGAGAATTCAGTTGGTATTACAGACTTCTAAGTCTGCATAAGCAAAAGAAGACTTATCATCCGACAAAGGTTGTAATAAATGTTTTGAAGCACTACTCCAAGGAGTACGATATTGGCTTTGATATACTGAAAGAGGTCTTCTGCGAGGAGTTTCCAGCGTTGTGCAGACTATGTAGGTTAGAGCATAAGGCTTTTGAAAAGGTAAAAGAAAAAGTAGATGAAGAAGTTGAAGGAAAAGAGGGAGTGAAAGTCGAGGAAGAGTTAATAGATGTAGAAGAAGTTATGAAAAAGGTTAGGAGAGGTAATGTCTTATGAATGCTAAAGGTTTTTTGTTGGATGCAATAGATAAGAACGTTCAGAATACTTATGCCATGCTTAGAACGGTTCAGTCTTTCAACTTAGATTGCTCAGATAAAGCTTTACTAAAAAAGATAAAAACAACATTGGAAGCTTGTATAGTTGAAATAGATAAGATGCTTAAAGAGGAAAAATAGTAAGGTGATTGTCATGTCTGAAAAGAAAAAACCAAGGTGTAGTATTTGTGGAAAATCCAATGTAACTCTGCATTGGAACAGGTTTCACGGTTGGATTTGCTTAGATTGTTTCTATAAGTACTACGAAGTTGGAGATTAGTGTTGTAAAGTAAGGAGTGTGTTGTTTATGCCGTGTCCAAATCTGGAATTCTGTCCAGCTAAGATAGATTTGGAGCACTACCAGAAATACTGTCTTAGCGAAGATGAATGGCGAAACTGTAAGTATTATGTTAAATACGAGATGACACCGGCACAATGGAAGAAATACGTAGGAACATCTAAGAAAACTGAAGAGGGTAAGGAGTGGAGAATCTTCTAATAACACAACAACATTTATATAACAGTTACATCTATTTTATATTATGAAGGATAGTAGGGTAGAATCCGGTGAAAAAAGAATGAGGTTTAGCGTAGAGTTGCCAGTAGATGACTATATAAAAGCTATTCTGTTAATTGCAGATGGCAAGTATCTGAACTTGAAGCACATAATACTACAAGGGTTGCGAAAAATCTTCGAAGAATACGAAGAAGACTACTTCAAGAAGCTTGAAGAGGAAAATAAAGACTTGGTTGAAAGTATTCTCAGTAAGGCAAAGTTCGTTAAGAGGAAGGGAGTCAGGAAATGGGTTGTAAAGGAGTAAGAGGTGGTGCTAATCTATGAACAATAATATAGGACATGGTCTGGTTATATCGACCACAATGGTATTGCTTTATTTACTAAGGCTTGATTGTTGGTTGTATGCTTTGATGATGGTATCAGTACCAGTAGCTATACTAACATGGCAATTTAGAAAAACAGATGAGGAGAAGAGGGAACTAGAACTAAGAAAGTTGAGAAAGGAAATAGACAAAATCACATACGAGGTAGAGTTGATTAAGAAAAAGTTGATGAGAAAGTGATTCGTTATGTGCAACTATGAACATTTAAAAGAATTCTACGAAGAGCTAGGAGATGTAGAGTTTGAACTACTTAACCTTAATGCAAAGTTGAACAATTTAGAGCTTGCAAATATTACCAGAAAGCTATCTAACATCCTTAACAGGATGGCTGTTACCTTTGGTCTGGATGTTGATGAAGAGGAAGAGGAAGAGGGAGATGGTAACTATGAGTAGATGTTCTGATGCGATGGTAAAGAAAAAAATTGCACAAGCTATTGCATCGTCATCAAATCAGGTAGAATTGGTTATTAATATGGTTTTGATGGCTCTGGAATACGTTGAAATAGGGAAGTGATTGTATATGAGGAGCTTCGAAGATTGGATTAAAGAGGTTGAGAAGGAGTTAGCAAAGGGAAAGTATCAGTTCACGATACAAGCAATACTGGATGCTCTTAAGATTAACAGAACAGCACTTCATCTAATGGTTTTCATGAGATGGTTACATAGCTATGGATTACCACATCTCTGTCCTACACCAGAGGAAATCGATTATTGGGTTAAGAATGGATTTATTAGGAAGGTGTAATCATGAACATAACATCTTATTTAATCCAAAAGGCAGATGAAGCAGTTGTTCTAGCAAACTTAACCATACACATAACATTCTTCATCCTATTCCTAGTATTACTGTTAAATATATTGTTTATAATCTATCTTATAATAGTAATAAAAGGTTGTAGGTGATGTTATGGCTCATCTGGATATGGTTTTGAACGGTTTGAAAATACAACTGGAACATCCAGTAGTCGATATAACCGATTGCTCTGATGAGGAGAAAGACCAGATACCTTCAGGATTGGCATACAAATTCAAAACGACATATATAGCGAGATGGGTAGAGGACAGACTTTTAGTCTTCTCCGAGAAGGATGAACAGTACTTCGCAATCTACAGAAGCTTCTTTGAAATGCAGTTCTATCCTGATGGGGGGTCTCATCTAGTGTGCAGTAAAATGCTGGATGAGAAATTCGTTGAGAAGCTTAGAAAGGAGCTTGAAGCTGGAGAAAGTAGCGATGAATTAAAAGCTCTGATTTACGCATGTGATGTTTACGCTAAATACAAAACGGTGGATTTAGTTCCATTGAGGCTATTAATAACGGATTTAAGGGAAGAGGCTAAAAAGTGGTATCTGGAGCTAAAAATAAAGCTGAAAGAGGAAGAGATAAAGAAAAAGGAAAGGGAAATAGAGAAGTTAAAAGAGGAGCTAGAGGAGTTAAAACATGTCTTTGGAAAATAAATTGAAAACAGGGATAGAGGAACTGATAGAGAAGGATGAAGAACTAAGAGTTAAAGCTGAAGACTCTATTTTAGAGCTAAAGCAATGCCGACAATGTGGATGGTGCTGTAATAACAAACGCATCTTAGTTACAATACCTGAAATGATTAGAATTCTCAAGCATACAGGCAAGAAGTTCTCAGAGGTATTTATAATAGAAGACAACAAGCTATCCGTTTCCATAAAAACGGTAGAAACCTATGGTAAGCCTTACTGCATGTTCTTCAAGGACTTCAAATGCCAAATCCACGATGTTAAACCATTCCAATGCAGAACATATCCAGTTACATTTCATCCCCAAGTCTTTGAATTTCACAAACCTATAGTAGTATCTAAAAGTATTTTCAAGTTCAAATGTGGGTCTCCTTTAAAGAAGAAGGCAGAATACCTAGTCAAAATAGACGATTTCTACAACATAGCACAAGAAAGGCTAGCTTTCCTCATTTACAATTACAAAATTCAGAGAAAGCTAATAATAAGAGGGGAGTTGGAGAAAATAGTTGAAGAGTACGTAAATATATAATACTTTACATCTATTTTTATTATCATGAGAAAGAAATTTCAGCATGAGATACTGGGATTGACGGATGAGGAAGCTATAGAAGTATTGGTTACCATAGCGGAGCTATCTATAAAACACAAGAACTTCTGGGAAGTCCTGAGAAACAACCCGTTTAAAGACAAAAAGAAGGATTACTTCAACTTCATAGTTGGCTTTGAAATAGGTATGTATTTCGCAAAGAACAACTTTTGCAAGGACATAGATTGTAATGTATGCATTTACAAAGATATGTGTATAGTTGCTAACGAACTCTACTTCTTCTCAAGGCTAAGGGTAATGATAAAGAAAGAGGGAAGGGAGAAGGCTAAGGAATGGATAAGAAACAGAATTTCGGCGATAAGAAGGAGTGTGGAAGAAGAGGAGATGAGGTATGCAGTCTGAAGACTTGGAAAACCTGATAAAGCAAGCGATATTTGAAAAGGCTAAAGAATATCAGGAAGATAGGAGCGATGTTATCCATGTTACCGATTTGACAGGTTGTATAAGAAGGAGCTACTACATCAAAAAATACGGATTTCCTTTAGATGAGAAGATGAGCTTCTGGTTACTCTTTGGTGCTGTGGTTCACGATATGCTTACTCCAGTAATAGCGAGATTTCTGAATGGGGAAAGAGAAGTTAGAACTATCTATGAATATAAAGGTATAGAGATTCAAGCAACGGTAGATGTATTGGCAAAAGATGTTGTAGTTGAACTCAAGACTTGTAATAAGCTACCTTACCAACCCTATCAATCCCATATCGAACAGATAAACGCTTACATGCACATATTCGATAAGCCAAAGGGTCTGATAGTTTACATATCCAGAGCTAAGTTAGGGGTTAGGGTCTTCGAATACTACGGAAATGCAGAACTTTTCCATTATACCTTAAGCAAGGCTATAACTCTCAAAAAAGCTCTGGAAGATGATGTTCCACCACCTTGCAACCTACCAATAGCTGAAAGAAAATTCTACTGTAAGGAATGTCCATTTAGAACTCAATGCTTGGATGAAGCTGAATTCTTATAACCAAACCTAAAACACAACATTTATATAGTAGTTACATCTATTTTATATAGGTGGTGTGTATGGGGGAAGGGAAGAGGTATGTGTTAAGTAGTTTGGTAATGCCATGTAGTGCAAGTCGTTTTGCATTAGATTGTGAAGAGGTTAGCTTAGAGACAGCAAGAGAATGGATAAAACAAGGAGACTTCATTTCAGCAGTAGGACACGAAAGCACAGCAAAGCTATTGTCAGAATTGCTTGGAGTTGAAATAAAGCCAAACAGGATATTTGTAGATATGCAAAAAGGCGATGAAGCACTAGCAATCCAGTTTTTGCAGAGAGTGCAAGAAGGTAAGGTGTTGTCAAAAGAGGAGCTAGAGGAACTATATAAACAGGGTAAAATAGTTTTCAGGTTGATAAAGAGAATTCTCTAATTTTTTCTCTTATTTAAAGGTGAGGTGATTATCTTGATAGAGGGATTAAAAGAGGAATATGAGAAAACAACAAAGGAACTCAATGAAAAGAGAATTGAACTGGTAAAACTGTTGAATTTAGAGGAGAAGATTACAATAGATGACAAAACAGCAAGGGAGTTGGGGTTCAACGATAGGCAAGCATACATCGAATACTATGTAAAAATGATGGCAGAAAGGATTAGAGTTTCAAGCATAAGAATCATCAATGGTAATAAGATAAAAATTATACACTCATTTGGTATATTTAGCGATTCAGCAATCTATTCTGTTAAGGATATGCAAAAATTCAAAGAATTGCTGGAAGAAATTAAGAAGCTAGAGGATAGGGAAGTAGAATTAAGGAGAATACTAGTGGAGCACAGACCGATAGAGTAATGAATTTTTAAAAAGGTGATATTATGAGTAGAAAATTGGATTTACTTTTTGCAAAGCTAACGACAGCAATTAAACCTACGATAGTTACGGCAAATCTGGATTGGGGAGAATATTTACCACAATGGTTAATAGAGAGAATCAGAATTCAGAGGTTCGTTGAGCATTTCAAAGAACTCAACGGAGAGAAAATCAAGGAAGCAAGCGATGAAGAAGCTTTCGCTTACCTCTACACGGCAAGCTTAGTAGCTCCACTCAGAGATGAATGGTTCAGGATATATATGTATTTAGGCTATAAGGTAGCTCCAGAGAGGATGAAGGAAAAAATAGTGGAGCTAAATCCACCTGAAGAGCTAACAGATTACGAAAAATATTTACTCCAGAGATTGAAGGAATACATTTATAAAGTAAGAAGAAACAGGGAAAGGGAAAGGATTAGAAGCTTGTTGAGAGGGGATAAATCATGATGACTTATTTAGCCGATAGGCTAATACAATTTTATGAGGATTTTAACGGTTTTTGCAAGTGGATTCTGACAATGAAAAAGGCAGGATTGTTGAAGGATGTCAAAATCGACAGGGAAAGGGGTATGGTGTCGATAAAAGGTAAAGTAGGTGGAATTGATGGAGTAAGTACAGGATTGCTAAGAAGTATAGACCCGATAAACAACTTGGTCTTACTCGGATTTGCATTCTTTGGTGAGTATTGGGTTTATATACCAGATGCAAATTTAGCGTTCAAAAAGGTAAAGAAATGGTGGAAGAAAAAAATAGAAAAAAGGAAAAAGAGGGGATAAATCATGAGCGATACTGTATTTGATGAACTGATTGAGAAAGGATTGAGTATAACTATCAACCTTACTGGTAAGAAAGGACACAGAATACTAAAACTATTACAGATTATACTGGACAAAGAGAATGCGGAAATGTTGTTAGATATGCTGAATGATTACATCGAAGAAAAGAGCTACCTTATAGCGGATTTCCCAGACTACTGGAAACCTCGCATAAGATTACTCAAAGAAATTGTAAAAATACTGGAAGAACTGTTTAAGGAAGAAAAGGAAGAGGAAGAAGAGGGGGAAGAAAAAGAATGAAACCTCTAAAGAGGTTAAGGGATAAGGATGGATACTACTGCTTTTGGACTGCCAATTGCAAATACGAGGGTAGCTGGTGTGCTGGTTTGAGGATTTGCAAGCTTAAAGGCTGTGAGGTTGATTACTGGACTTGTAAGGAATGCGAACATTCTAACTTCAGGTAAAATTTTGTCAAGTTTTAGCACAATTTTAGAGGTTTTCCATTTTTTCTTCTTACCATAACTGTTATATATATAGTAGTTACGGTAACTGTTATGAGGATTATATATGTAGGTGCTCCATTGACAGAAGAAGAGATAGAAAAGCTCTTGAAGAAGACTGGAGCTACAAGTAAAAAAGATGCTCTGAGAGAGGCAGTTGAGCACTATCTTGAATGTCCTTATGTGAAAAAGAGAGGTGGTGAACATGAATAAGGTAGAAGTTGAGATTAGGGAAGATTTGGGTAGTGCTTTGAGAGATGTAGAGAAGATGAGAGGTTTAATACATGAAATAATCGAAAAGGAATTCAGAAAAGAGGCAGTAAAGGCATGGGTCAGGCATGAGCTAGAGGAAGTTGTAGGAACAATAATCTGGAGAGCTACGGATACAATTGCAAACTCAATTCTTAACGAAATCAGGGAGAAAATAGGAAATATAGATAAATTAAAAAGAGAAGTAATTGAAGAGGTTTCAGACAGGATATACAGTAAGATAAGTCTTGAAGACTATTTCACAAGCAGAGAGATAAAAGACAGAGTCAATGAGAAGATAAGTAGTAATGTTGGTCGTGAAGTTAAACTGATGATTGACAGAGAGCTAGAAATATACAGAGCAAAGGTAAGAGAGGAAATTGAAAAGAGTTTGCCAGATATAAAGAAAGAACTGAACAAAATACTAGAATCCAACCTCGGAGAGATTGTGGTCAGGCAGATAGGTATTCTGCTGGATGAGGTTAGACATCTGAAAGAGGATATACGTAGGATAGAGGAAAGATTGAGAAGTATTAAAATCTGAAAAAATATATTAACATTTCCATTTTATTTTTCTTTTCCCCCTCAAGTATTTCTCTATTATATCCTTTACAATCCTGTACCTTTCACTTCTGCTGTGGTGCATGGTCGTCAGCCAGTATAAAACGGCATGTTCTTCACAACCATAGACTACGAACATGTTTAGTGCATGTGTAGAAACGCTAGCAAACCTCTTCTTGCAAATAGGACAGTAACCAATGTCGTGAAAATGTCTGTAATGGTATTTCAGCTTGCTTATAAGTTTAAACCTCTTTCCACAACATGGACAGTAGTAATCTTCCATATCCTAACTTCAACGTTTACCTTAATAACAATTTTGATATTTCATTGTAACAACAAAATAGTTATATAGTGGTTATTACTAAATTACAGATATGGGGGTAGAACCAGATATAGAGGAGATAAAAGAAATATCCATAGAATTCCATCCAAAGAGCATAGATGATTGTCTTATGTTTTACAGAACGACATTACTAGACTTCATTGGCTTTGAACTGTACAGAACATCCAAGCTAACGATAGCAGTTCTTAAAGTAATGGATAGATTAGGAAGAGAAATATTTGCAATAGATGAAGCTGAAAAAACCGTAAGAGAACACGATGAAATAGCCAATAAGGTAGCTGAAGATATAAAAGAAAGGGTTGGAAAGAAGGCAACGTTTGACATAGGATTGGCTATACAAGTAATACACGTTTTGCATAACGCTCTGGATGAAACAATCCGAGCACTCGGTAAAGGTAACATCTTCAACCTTATACTTGTCCCCTACACGATTTACATAGAATATACCGAGCTGAATATAACCAGATTGGTAGCTGGTCTCCCCAAAAGATACATCAGGGAATTTAAAAAAGGACAGGAATACTTCGATAAAGAGATATACGATAAATACTTCGCTAAGATGAAAAAGGAGACGACATTTCAGAGGTTGTCTTATATAGCAAATCTGATGGCTCTTTTACATGTTTTAGGTGAAGCAACATCCTCTAAACTAGCGAGTTCTCTCAAAGAACAGGTAATGCAATACGGTGGAGTTCCAGCAGGAGAAAAACCAACCGACTGATTTTTTATTTTAGGTGATTGTTATGAAGCTAACTGATGAAGAATACGAAGCTGTAATAAGGGAATTGTCGGAGAGGGTAAAAGACATAGTTTTCATGAATGCTGAAAGGAAAGTTAGAGATGCTCTTCCAAAGGAATTTCTAGAGGAACTCCTTGATAAAAAGAACGACACAGAATCCATTAGCATCAGTTATATGGTTTGTTTTGCTGTTGGCGACATATATCAAATAATCGGAAGAATGAGGAGAAAACGAACGGGTATTAAGTAGAGGAGTCTCTATGAAGACCAGCTATTACAGAAGAGGATATGTACTGGAAAAGGACATGATGGAGCAATTGGAAGAAAAGGGATTCTATGTAATAAGGAGTGCAGGAAGTCATAGGCTCTGCGATTTAATAGCAATTCCCAATAAAGCTATGATGAACAATAAGCCTTTGTGTATTCAATGTAAGAAAACATCAAAGCCAAATCAATTACCTAAGATAAGTAGAAAGGAACTTGAAGCTCTAAAAATGCTGGAGAAGAACTACAACATCAGGGTTCTGTTAGCTCTGAGATACAGGATGAAGGGTAGATGGATTACCGAGCTAATTACGGTTGATGAATATCTAAACAAAAAATCTAGGGGGTAGATTATGTTCGAAGTAATAGACAGAGTTTTAGATGATGTCGATAACCTCTATGGATTGTACTTAGCTTTAAAGAAGAGGTTTGGTAAGAGGGGAGAGAAAGCTTGGAAGTATCTAATTAACAGAAACATCAAGAAATACAGGGACGGCTTTATAGTTGTCGGAAGTGAAGAGTACATAGTTGAAGATGAATTCTGCACTTGTCCTGACTTCCAAATAAACCTTAAGTGTCAGAGTCCATGTTGCCATATAATAGCTGTAAGATTGGCAAAGAGGTTAAAACTCTACGATGAAGTAAATGCGTATTATGTAGATTTTATGGAGCTAGGTAAGGAGTTAAGGTGATTTTTATGATTTTCAAATCTTTTAAAGCTCTGAGCTTTTTATTGGAAAACGGAAAAGTAGCAACTATGAGAGACTACCCCCACAGGGTAAACCAAACAATCTATGTTCAAATGCCAGAAGGGATTAGCAGAAGAACCATAGCTAAAGCAAAAATAGAGAAAGTGGTTCTGAACAATACAATGAACAGGATTAAGTACTTCGACATAAGCGGGTTCAGTTCTCCGGAAGAATGGCTAGAGGAAGCTATAAGACTGAACAAGAAGATTCCCCGCTATATAATTATACTAAAGTTGATTAAAAAATACATTTAAAAAGGGATTGTTATGGTGGAAAAGGTTTTTCTTGTTATAGATTATTCATCTTTTGACAAATATATTAAATATCCTTATTTATTTATTTCAGCAGGAGTGTGTTATAGGGATGGTTATTTTGTAACACCTGTTATTAACAAGCCAAAGGAACTATTTGTCGATTCTGGAGCGTTCAGCCTTATAAACAAATTTGGGCGCTATCCCTACAACTATAAGCAATACATAGCTTTTGCGAAAAAGCTAAAGCCTGATTACATTGCAATAATGGATTATCCATGTGAACCAAACTCTAAAATCGATTTAACAATAAAAGAAAGGATAGATAAAACGATAGAGAATGCTATTAAGCTAATGGATTTAGCGCCCAACTTGAATTGGGTTATGGTTATTCAAGGTTGGAACATTGAAGATTATTTATATTGCCTAGATAAAATAAAAGAGCATGGATTATTGACACCACTAATGGCGATTGGCTCTGTTTGTGTAAGGAAAAGGCTAAAAGAGGTTAAAAATATCATTCTAACGGTAAGAAGAGAACTACCTAAGAGGATAAAGCTTCATTGCTTCGGTTTAGATTTGAGATTTATAAAAGATTATGCTATATTCAATTCAATATACAGTTTTGACAGCCATGCATGGTGCATCTACAAAGGATTTCCTAAAACCATACAAGAAAAATTACCTAAATTAAATGCTTGGTTAAAAATAGTTGATGATATAATTAAGAATATGAAGAAACAAAAAACCTTATTTGATTACAACAATCTATAAACAACATATCACCGAAATAATTATAATGTTATTACCTAAATAACAACTATGGAATTAGGAGTTAAAATAGGTAAAAGCAAAGTAGGTATAAGGGGACAATCATCCTTAGCAATTACAATTCCAAAGCAAGTAGTAGAAAACTTTAACATCAGGAAAGGTGATATAATCGAATTCTACCAGAATAAAGACATAATCATCCTGAAGGTGGTTAAGGATGTCGGCAAGGATGCAAATTCCAGCAAGTGAGTTGTTCAAGCAAATCAGAATTAAAAAAGATAAGTTATTAGAGGATAGATACCTAGTATATTACAAGGGAAAGCTAGCAGGATACATCGTAAAGAAAAAGGACTGCAAGTATTACATCACCAGAAGGAAGTTTGAGGAGCATTACTTCAGAATATACGATGGATACGGAATTTCAGCACCTATACTAGCAATTCTAAGAGTAAACAAAATAGATAAGATAATAATAATAGAAGAGATTGCTAACAGGGAAAGGTTATTGCTCAGCAATCTTAAAGACTGGTTTGAAAGGGGGTTCAACTATACCTTTGAATTCCCAGATGGAACTAAAGACCCTCAAAGGGTTCTACCCATATACGAGATGGTTGTAAAGGATTAATTGAAAAGGAGGTGGTTTTTATCCGAGTGGAGATATTTGACGATAAATTCAGTATAGGACACGTCTTATTGGGTTTTCTCGCTTACTTCCACATTTCCTTCTTCATAATCTTCCTATTCTATGAACTCATAGAGTTCTGCTATAAATACGGTAGGAAAGAGGAAACTCCAGCACATTTCATAGGTGATTTATGCGAATTCTTCATAGGCTATTCTCTCTTCTCCCTTTTATTCCATAGCTGACATCTACTATCTAATCAAACCCCTAACTCATTTTTATAAAATTCGACAATAAGCCAATTTGCTATAATAGACAAATGCACATTAACGACCAAATTTTTTCGACAATTGCCAAATTTTTATAATTCCTACTACGTAGTAGATTTCGAAAACTTTATATAACATTAATGACACAACTATTATATAGAGGTGGTGCAAGATGTGGAGAGAGGGAGATTTGGAGAGGGAATTTGAACATAAAAAGAAACTGCTTGATGTATTCAAAAAAGCCTCTAAAGACATAGAGAGAAACATAGCTGAAGAAGAAATAGATGTAATGATTAAGGAAGAGCTAATGAAGTTGTTTGAAAGGATAGCTGAAGATATTGCAAAGAAAAGAGCCAATTCGGTAGCTATCTGGATTAGATGGGAAGACGACCATCCAAAAGACATTGAATGGGAGCTAAATGTGGGGGTCTGTGATTGCGGAGAATGGGCAACAAAATGCGATGCATGTT
>Ga0190313_1000836_pt1 | contig 17411 bp, 22 predicted proteins | sample 4870071011_MG_FD_169989 | JGI IMG/M metagenome (GOLD analysis project Ga0190313, IMG submission 169989) | Hydrothermal vent sediment bacterial communities from Southern Trench, Guaymas Basin, Mexico - 4870-07-10-11_MG | ecosystem: Environmental > Aquatic > Marine > Hydrothermal vents > Sediment ...
CACTCCTCCTCCCTCGTTCTCCAAAGTCAAATTCAACCACTCCCCATACAAATGCACGGTGTAATTGTCCACAGAATCCCCTACATCCGGATCAAATAATGTTACATAAATCATTCCTATTTTTCCCTTAACAAGAGGGGACGGTTTTGTTGTTATTCCGAGGACTATTGGTGGAACATCGGCCTTTCCCCGCAGTGAGGCTCTCCAAATAACATTTGAATTAGTTAAATCTATTAAAATAATAGTTAAAGAGTCGCTGGACATAAGCTCTATATTATCATATCTACTCAGATATTTAAAGTACTCACCAACCTTAAAATTTCCATCACTGAGCATTTTGTTGTTTAAGTTAGTCCAATTTGCTAATTCAGATAATCTATGTCTTTTAATGATTGTAGTACCATCAGTATGGGTAACTACAACGATGAGCATAGTTGATGATGTTGGAAGTAATTCTCCACCTACATTAGTTATATTGAGTACAAAATAATAACTTCCATTTTCTGTAGCATTTATTAATTTTACCGTAAATTCACTGTAAGTAGTTTGTTTTGGTTGAGGCATATTATTCACGAATATGTAGATACTTGAAAAGAGTATGACTGTAATGCTAAGTATCAGCAGATTGCCAACAACTTCCGATACGCCTTTTTCTTTTCTTTTTATCTTCTTCATACAGCATCACCTCTAAACCATTGCTTGCATTCAACTACCGCAGAATCATATTTAAAATTTTCGCGGTAGGTACCTTATGTCTCCTCCTCCATAGACACACTCAGAATATCTAAATCTTCCATTTTCTTTCCTTTTCTTTTCCTTAATTCTTCAATCTCTTCTTCAAGTTCTCTCTCAAATTCATATTCCGCTCTTTTCTTCCTGTAAACCATAAGCCCACACTCCCATGTTAGATATGGAAAAGAGGTACAAAAATCTTTCTGAAGTAAGGTTTATATATTGCTGAGCAATGCTATTCTGCCCGCCAGCCATGCATCCCCTGAAAAATGAAGGGGAAGCCACCCGGCGGGCAACACTCTAAACCTTTATATACATAGGCATATTTGGGTTATGCAAGGAGTTGAGCAAAATGATAAAGCCGCTGCAGATACTCCACGGTAGTCTGAACAAATCGGTGATTGTTTCGGTTAAAGGAAATAGGGAATATCGTGGAATATTGGACGGATACGACCAACATATGAATCTCGTACTCAAAAAAGTTGAGGAATTAATAAATGGAGAGAGCAAAGGAGTATATGAAATAATGGTACTCAGAGGAGATAATGTTGTTTTTGTCTCGCCATGAGGTGATGTAGATGAGTAAGGGCACACCATCCATGGGCAAAAGAAGCAAAAACAAAACCCATATAGTTTGCAGGAGATGTGGCCACCACTCGTATCATATAAGAAAGAAGAGATGTGCCCACTGCGGATATCCGAACAAAAGGTGGAGATCGTATTCTTGGGCGAAAAAGAGGAAATGATAGTGGATAAATGTGGGGTCGCCGGTTTTAAATTTAAAAACAACAATGTTTTTCCTTATTTGTACTATTCATTAAGAGCCCTTCAACATCGCGGACAAGAAAGTGCAGGGATGGCGATATATTCAGATGGTAGTATTAAGGAACACAGAGCCATGGGGTTAGTTTCGGAGGTTTTTGAAAATATATACATTGAGGGAAATGTGGGTATAGGTCATGTTAGATACTCCACACAGGGATCATCCTCAATAAAAAATGCCCAACCCCTCGTTATGTTCACGAAAATAGGAATTATGGCCGTCTCGCATAACGGTGAGATAGCGAATGCCCACGAACTCAGAGAAAAACTGATGGCCGAGGGCCATACTTTTGTTACTGAAAGCGATTCAGAGATAATAGCGAAGGTAATATCAATAGAAACAAGTAAAACTGGAGATTTCGTTCTCGGAATAAAAAGAGCTATGAGGATTCTCCGCGGCTCCTATTCTTTGGCCATACTAATAAATGATAGACTATTCGGAATAAGGGATCCGCTCGGCATAAGACCTCTTGCTCTTGGTAAAGTAGATTTTGGCTATGGAATTGCTTCCGAAAGTGTGGCATTTGATTCCTTAGATGGAGAGTTCATAAGAGATGTTCTCCCGGGAGAGATAGTTGAGGTTAAAGAAGACGGATTCATAACGCATGCGAGGATTAAGAAAAAGCATTATGCTCATTGCATGTTTGAATATGTTTATTTCGCTAGGGCGGACAGCATAATTGATGGAAAATCTGTGTATGAGGTTAGAAAAAATCTCGGAAGGATCTTAGCGGAAGAGCAACCGGTTGATGGAGATGTTGTTGTTCCAGTTCCAGATTCTGGGAGGGCCCACGCTTTGGGATATTCGGAGAAATCGGGAATTCCGTTTGCGGAGGGAATAATGAAAAACAGATATGTGGAAAGAACATTCATTATGCCTTATCAGGAGCATAGGGTTGCGGGAATAAAACTTAAACTCAATCCTGTAAAGAGTGTGGTTTCCGGGAAAAGGATAATTCTTGTGGATGACAGCATAGTTAGGGGGAACACGATGCTTAAAATAGTCAACATGCTGCGAAAAGCGGGGGCTAAAGAAGTCCATGTGAGAATAGGCTCACCACCAATAATAGCGCCATGCTATCTCGGTATAGATATGAAGACCCGCGATCAATTTATAGCTACCGACAGAACATGGGAAGAAATTGCCCGCGCTATAAATGCGGATAGCGTTGGATATTTGAGTATAGAAGGTCTCGTAAAAGCGATAGGCCACGCAAGGGAAAACCTCTGCCTTGGCTGTTTAACTGGTGAGTATCCCGTGCGGATTAAGGGAGAGAAATTCCGCGAAGTAAAACAAATTGAAGATTACTGACACTATGGAAATTTTTGCTTCGCTCCCTTTCAGTACGCTCCGCAAAAATTTCCAGTGGACCGGCGGGGATTTGAACCCCGGGCCTCCTCGTTGCAAGCGAGGCGATCTACCGGGCTGATCTACCGGCCCCAAAACGGCGATGGGAAAAACTTATTTTAATTTTTTGCATATTCCTCTTCTATGATATTGGTAGCAGTAATCGCGATAATTGTTGCGGTACTGGTTTTCTTGATTTTTGCGGCGTATGTGGGGTATCGTATGGTAACTCCACCACGACTTATCGGAAAATGGAGCCCAAGAGATTTCGGTTTTGATTACACCGATGAAGAGTTTTCATCTGAAAATTTGAAATTGAAAGGATGGTTCATTGATAGAAATTCAGATTTAACGATAATCCCCCTCCACGGCTATACGGTGAGCAGATGGGATGAGGTTTATATGAAAGATATAATAAAGATTCTCGCCGAGGAAGGTTTTAATGTATTTGCTTTTGATTTCAGGGCGCATGGAGAAAGCGAAGGAAAGCATACAACACTTGGAGATAAAGAGATTAAAGATGTGATGAGCGCAATAGATTTTCTCAACGAAAAATATCCAGAAAAATGTATGAAAATAGGTATAATCGGATATTCCATGGGTGGAGCCATCGCTCTGAAAATCGCTGCTTTGGAAAATAGAGTTGCCTGTGCAGTAGCAGATAGTCCATTCGTATCTATGGAAAAAACAGGACCTAGGGGTTTGAAATACTTTGCAAATTTACCCAAGTCTCTCTACGGGATAGTTAAGATATTTTCATCTTCAATAGCCAAAGCAAACCTAAAAGAACTTGAAATTATTAACTATGCGGATAAAATTAAGGTTCCCGTTCTGATCATAGCCGGAAAAAGGGATCCGTTGGTCACAGTGAAAGAAGTTGAGGAATTTCGTGAGAGGGCAAAAGATAAGGTAGAACTCTGGATAACCTCTGCAGAGCATGTTAGGAGCATAAAGGATTTTCCCGAAGAATATAAGAAAAAAATTGTGGAGTTTTTCCGCAGGAATATGTCTCAGTAAAGATAATATTTATCCTTTGATATACTCCTCGTATGAACGAAGTACGAAAAGAAATGATGTTTCAGGGAGTGAAGATACAGATAGTCAAAGGAGACATAACAAAAGAGGTTGTTGATGCTATAGTAAACGCCGCAAATTCATATCTTAAACATGGCGGTGGGGTTGCGGGAGCTATCGTCAGGAAAGGAGGATACGAGATACAGAAAGAGAGCGACGAAATAGTTAGAAAAAATGGACCCGTACCTACCGGAGAGGCGGTAGTTACCAACGCCGGCAAACTTAAGGCGAGGTATGTAATTCATGCGGTTGGTCCTGTCTGGAGGGGCGGTAAAGAGAACGAGGATTCTCTTCTTTACAACGCTGTCTATAATTCTCTGCTACGAGCCAAAGAACTTGGATTAAAATCAATATCTATACCCGCGATAAGCACAGGAATCTTTGGCTTTCCCAAGGAAAGGGCAGCCAAAATTTTTGAAAAGGCTATAAGGGATTTCATAGAGAAGGAGAATGGAAGCATAAAGCTTATAAGACTTTGCAATATAGATGAGGAAACCACCGAAATATTTATTAAAAACATAAATTTCAAATAGGTTTGGTACAGTGTAGCAAAAGGAGAAAAACCTTATATAGTTTTATTGATAGGCAGTTAGGATGGAGAAATTTCTCCTTAGCGATTTGAAGGACGTTGTAATAAGAGAGGGCGAATTGAAAAAACTCCTTAGTATATATGATGAGGTGGGAAAAGAGGGATATCGCTGTGTTTTGATAGAAGGAAGTATGGGTAGTGGTAAAACAGCTCTTGTGGAAAATTTTGCATCTAGAGTTGACTGTCATTATCTAAAGGTATATGGTCTGAGTTATAACATACCCGAACCATACTTACCTTTCAGAATGCTTCTTGAGAGCGTTGAAAGGGAGAGCGGAACCGAAAAACTTTTCATAGGAGGGCATGAGGAAGTAGGAGGCATAGCGGACAGAATGAGAAAACTTTTATCCTTACTGTCCAAGGATAAGGTAGTCGTTCTGTTCGTGGATGATGCGCATTATTTAGATGATGGAAGTATAACTCTATTAATGTACCTTAGATACGCTTTGGAAAAAAATAGAATTATGGTGATATGCGCCTACCGTCCAGAAGAGGGAGGATCGCTCCGCGGAATATTAGCGAGATTACTCTCCGATCCGAGAACGGAGCATATGGTTCTCCGCAAACTTTCTTACGACAGGGTCAAAAAGATTCTAATAGATGATCTCGGCTATAACTTTTCCGAGGATGTGGTTAAGGTAATTTACGAGGCCTCTGGAGGTAATCCATATTTTCTAAACGAACTTCTTAATATTCTTCTATCTTCGGGAGCCATAGATAAGAGCCGTAAAGTTTGGAATCCCGATGTTTCACTTAAAGAAATAAAACTTCCGAGAACGGTAGCGGAAATGATAGCGGGAAGATTCAACGCCTTATCGGAAAAAACGAGAAAATTTTTATCGTATGCAGCCATATTCGGAAAGAGTTTTGATTTTGATGATGTAGCCGAGGTATCTGGTTTGGGGGAAGATGCGCTGGATGCTCTGGAAGAGGCTATTAACGCTGGTTTCGTAACGGAAACTCCGTTGGGCTATGAATTCACCAACCTTCAGGTTGTGAGAAGCATATACGATACAATAATGACGGAACGCAGGAAAAGAATGCATTTAAAAGTTGCTAGATATTTGGAGGAAAAGGGTGCTAGCGTGTATGATTTGGCTACACATTATTATCATGCGAGAGATATTGAAAAAGCCAAAAAATATCTTACGGAAGCGATGAGAAAGGCACAAGGTGCGGGAGCATACAGAGAATCACTGTGGTTCATAAAATCCCTGAAATCGCTTGGTGTTGAAAACGATGAAATAAGATTTAGGGAGGGATTGGCATATTGTACCTTAGGGAATTATGGCAAAGGTCTGGACATTCTTCTTTCAATTCCTAAGGAATCGCCTTTTTACGAAGATGCTGTCATAACAAGTGCTCTTATACTTGAAGGAAAGGGAGAGAGAAGTCTGGCCGCAAATATGCTTATAGAGTTATTTGAGAGGACCGAACACAAAGTAAAGGTAGGCTCCAGACTTGTCGTAACTTTATCTAGGCTTGGAAATATTGAGGGGGCCAAAAAAGTCCTTGCCTGCATGAATATAGATGATGGTAGTCCAATAGACCACTACTTCCTTGAAAAAGCCCATGCAGTTTTTAATTACTATGCAGGTATAGGAGATGAGGCCCTCCAGCACTTTATAAAGGCTCTGGAATATATAGAAAAAGTTGAAGATTTTGAAGTGGAGAAGGTTAGGGCGTATTCCAATCTCGGTGCGATGTATGGTATTATGGGAGATGCGGATAGATCCGAAGAGTATTTCAAGAAATCACTGGAACTTGCTGAAAAGATAGGATATGTTGAAGGTATAATGTATGTTTATATGAACTGGAGCGAGAGCTTGCGATATATGGGCAGATACGAGGATGCACTTAAAATGCTTAACAAATGTATGGAGATGGCGAAAATTTTCGGGCATCTGGATGTTTATGCGGGCTCCAAACTCAATTTTGCTTGGATATATTTGGAAAAGGGAAAATACGAAGATGCTTTACACGCGACCTCTGAGATAATAAGGATGGTAAACGACGCTTATGTTTATAGTGAGAGTTGGTTCGTTATGGGCTATGCCGCAATGTGCCTCAACGATAAGGGTTGGGCGAAGTATCTCAGAAATGCTGTGAAATCCCAACCACAAAAAATAAGAAAGATGTTCTGGAATGAATTGCTTAAATTTGAACTAAATGGAAATAAGAGTGATGTTGAGGAATATTATAGAAAACTTCCATCTTTTGAGAAGGTGTTTTACAGTCCTTTTATAGCGAGAGTATATGTGAAAGAGGGCAGTAAAGAGAAAATAAAGGATGTCATTAAGATTCTGGAGAGATATTCTCAATACCCCAGAGTAAAAATAATAAAGGAAGCTCTTGAGAAACTTATCTCGGAAGATTATGAAGGTTTCCGTAATTTAATGCTTGAGAGTCATCTGCCGTTCTATCTGGATATCATGAGGTATAAGGGTACATGCTCAGAACATCCCTAAACTTTTTATATATCAAAGGTATAGGCGGCCCCGCAAACGGGAGGAATACGCATGGTTACGGTGTATGATGTTCCAGCGGACAGATTGATCGTGAAGGTCGCCGAGAAACTTAAAGATAAAGTGGAGCCGCCAGAGTGGGCTATGTGGGTAAAAACAGGAAGACACAAAGAAAGAGCGCCAGAACAAGAGGATTGGTGGTATATTCGCCTCGCCTCCGTTCTGCGAAAAGTTTACATTAAAGGGCCAATAGGCACATCCCGTTTGGCGGCGGAATACGGCGGTAAGGCGGACAGGGGCTCCAAGAGATACCATGCGGTTAAGGGTTCCAGAAATATAGTCAGAAAATGTTTGCAACAACTTGAAAAATTGGGTTATGTTAAGAAGGATAAGGAAGGTAGAGTTATAACTCCGCAGGGAAGGTCATTCTTGGATAATGTGGCTTACGAGGTTATGAAGGAACTCGTTAAGGAAAATAAGGATTTGGAAAAGTATATGAAGTGATAGAGTATGGAAGAGGATAAAGAACTGGAGGAAATACGCCGCAGAAAATTGCAGCAGCTGCTCGCTCAGAAACAGATGGAGGAGGAAGAGGCAGCAAGAGAAGAGGCTGAACTTCAAAAGGCCGCAATATTGAGAAGAATATTAACTCCAGAGGCTAGAGAGCGACTGGCCCGCCTCAAAATGGTTAGGCCTGAAGTGGCCGAGGCGTTGGAAAATCAGTTGATATACTTGGCGCAGACGGGAAGAATAAGAAGTATGATAACAGATGAGCAGCTGAAAGAAATCCTTAGAAGATTAACCTCAAATCGTAGGGACATAAGGATAATAAGGAGGTAGTTTAAATGGCTAGAAATAAGCCTCTTGCAAGGAAATATCGTTTGCTTCGCGCCATGAAGCAGAATAGGAGAGTGCCAACTTGGGTAATAATAAGAACGGCAAGGAAAGTAACCACGCATCCCAAAAGAAGGCATTGGAGAAGAGGAAGGTTGAAGATTTGAGGTGATGAGGTATGGCGGAAAATGAAAGAATATATACTATTCCTCTCAGAAAGGTGTTGAATGTTCCCCGCAGCGTTAGGGCACCTTACGCCATACGCTTAATCAGAAAATTCGTTGCCCGTCATATGAAGGTTCCAGAAGAGAATGTGTGGATAGACAACCGCGTAAACGAGAAAATATGGGAGAGAGGAATAGAGAAGGTTCCGAACAAGATAACAGTGAGAGTTATAAAATTTGAGGAGGAGGAGACCGCTGAAGTCCTCCTTCCCGAGTGATTTGATACTCTGGGGGGCGAGGGGTAAGATAAATACTGAAAGAATACCTCAAAATATTTTCGTGTATGATTCATCGCTAATTTTTGGAAAAGAACACATTATTGCGGCGTATCTGAATGCTGAGAGAAATTTTGAATGCGGAAGGAACATATCATCAAAAATGTATGTGGAGGTAATGCTCTATCTCGCAGGAACCAGACAAATTAGAGAGGCGATGGAAATTTATAGGCCAAAACCTGAGGGAAAATACGCGATACTCTTCCATAAAAATTTTGAAGAAGAAGCAAGGAAATTCGTAGAGGAAAACAATTTAATGAGGGACGATTCTGTTCTGGAAATAACCGAAGAAAAAATATCCGATCTCCGCCTCCAAGGAATTTTCCGTGATAGGCCCTTGGAATTCGTGCTGGAGAGGATGGCGATTTTGAACATTCAAAGATGATTCCTTATTTTTTCCAGTTGTCTCATCACATATTCTCTAATCTCTTTTGCGGTAGGCAATTCTTCCACAATCTCTCCGTTTTCCACATATTTTTTAAGCATTTTCTCTCCAAATTCCTTTGAGCCCTGAAGATATACATAGTACTCCAGCACATCTTTTCTAAAAACTTCTTTTCTTCCCGAGTACTTTCCTCTCTTCGCCAACGGTTTTCCTTCCACCTCTACTATATCCATTGCGTAATCCACAGTGGAAGCGTTGGATATGTATGTTCCCACACCGAATCCATCCACAACATCCGCCAATTCTTCTATAGCCTTCTCATCTATCCCGCCAGATACGAAAATTTTTACATTTTTGTGACCGCGGGAGTTGAGTTCCCACCTAACCTCCTGTATGATATCCTTAAAGTTCCCCCTTCTAGATGAGGGGGTATCCAACCGAACTGAATGGAGATTTCTGAATATTTCCGCTGCCTTTATTGCTGCGAATTTTTCATCGTTGAAGGTATCTATGAGCGCAATTCTCGGAACATTCTCCGGCATGGTTTCATCAAAAGCCCTCCAAGCTTCATCTTCACCCATAACGAGCATGAGGGCGTGGGGCATGGTCCCCTTAGCTTCTTCCTCCACGAATTTGGACGCGATAACACTTGAAAAACCGTCGCACCCCCCTATGTATGCGGCTCTATCTATCATGGGCGCGATGGCCGGGTGCATTCTCCTCACCCCGAATGATAGTATGAGTTTGTCCCACGCTTTGAGACGGAGTTTGGCGGCACGCGTCGCTATTCCCGATGCCTGACATATGAATCCCAGCGCTGGAGTTTCGTAAACAGCGAAATCATCATAGTATCCTTCTATAACCATAACGGGTACGGGAACACCATTCTTGGAAAATGGTGTGAATATCGTTCCTTCGGGGAGGGCGTAAAGATTCACAGGAATGCCTTCCAGAAGTTTCACAACCTCTTCAAGACCCGCAAATACAACCCAATCTATCTTTGTTGAGTGGTATGTGAACTCCGCAACTACCTTTTTCCGTATCCCCTTTTTCCTTAGAATATCCCTCGTACGCTGGAAGTATATATCCGTTGTCAATCCCTTCTTTATCTCTTCCTCCGTTGCCATATGAAACCTTACCATTTGCTTACCTCCTCCAGTTTAACTATCTCCGCACCGTAAACCCTTTTCATGTATTCCAGAGCGTTTAGCTTCGTTTTCTCATCTATACTTTCGGTACATTCTTCACAGATCGCTACCTCATAATTTCTGAAAAAAGCGCCCGCTGCGGTATGCTGAACGCATATATCCGTGGAAATTCCCGCCAGTATAACTTTCTTAACTCCAAGGTTTCTGAGTATGGTATCCAGAGGGGTATTGAAGAAGGCATCATACCTCATCTTTTCTATGATTATATCTTCGGGTTCGGTATCAAAAATTAATTCCGTCCCTTCAGTGCCAAGAACGCAGTGCTCTCCCCACACCCTAAACTCAAAATCCCCGGGCAGATGAACATCTTTGGTGAATATTACCCGCCATCCTTTCTCCCGAGCTATTCTTATTAGCTTCTCCACTTCTTTCGCACATCTCACTGCTCTATCGCTTCCGAACTTTCCCGTCACGAATTCCTTAACCATATCCACAACGATAACCGCGAACATCACCAAGGCACCTCCTTCTTTCCCATCTTGTATCCCACAATATTAACTAATCTGTGGAGTAGGGGAGTGATGAAGAGTATAAAAATTATCGCCGGAAGATTCCAGAAAGCGTATAGGAAAAAGTCGGGGAAGAATATGTAGGTGAGAAGGAAAGCGATGAAGACAAAGGGCCATTGGTCAAGCAGGAATCCCTTACCCCCGCTCTCTATTCCTATTCTCCTTTTAATGAAAGAGCCGAGGGCATCACCGAGCATTGAACCCGATGCCAAGGAGAGAATTATTAGAAAAGCGGTGAAAAAATTATCGGAAAATGTTGGAAACAATTCGTTAGGAAAGAAAAAAGATATTGTGTTCTGTATCATGCCTACGAATACACCTCCAAATATTCCTCCGAAAAATCCGCGCCAGGTCTTTCCCTTTCCCAGGATTCTTCTGCCGTCAACGAAATTCCTTCCGAAATCCATGGGGACTTTTCCCCGGAATAACACGGCGGAAGGATTGGCTATGTATGCGGGAAGCATATACCAGAGGGCGCGCAGAATTAAGAATATGGCATTACTCATACAAGTTTGTGTCCGCAGTTAGGACAGAATTTCGCTCCGGGAGGAACCTGCGAACCGCAGTTCGGGCAGAAATTGGCAACCGGAAGTTTATAACCACAGTTAGGACAGAACTTCGCGTTTGGAGGAACTTCCGAGCCACAGTTGGGACAGAATCTTTTTCCGCCGGTCTGCATTTGAGCCGTGGGCGGAGCGGTTTGATGCATTCCTTGCGAGATTATTTGCGCCATTCCTAATCCCATGCCGAATCCCGCGCCCATTCCGGCCATGCTGCCTCCTTCCCCGCCAGGTTGTTGACTTATGTTTTCCACAGCCTTGCCCGTCTGGTACTGCATGTAATTCACGCCGAGCGTTGCCATCGCACCCCGCTTATCTATTGCCTCCTGAACCTCATCCGGCAGGTTTATGTTCAAATCCGCGATTTTCGTTATCTTCAGACCGTACCTCTCTGTCTCGCCGGTAAGTTTCGTGAGGACCAATTGCTCTATTTCCTGCAAATACGCGGGAATATCTACGACGCTAAGATTTTTATCTCTCTTAAGTTCGCCGAGGGCATCGTTCAGAGTTTTGACAAGTTCCCCTTTAAGCCAATTGATTATTTCTTCGCTTCTGGCATATTTCATAGTTCCAACGAACTGGGTTATGAAAAGCGAGGGGTCTATTACCCTATAAGCGAACTGTCCGAAGGCTCGTATTCTAACTAATCCGAATTCCGAATCGCGGAAAACCAAAGGCTCAGGAGTCCCGAATTTTCCACGGAGTTCTCTCTTCTGCACATAATACACTTCCGCTATTTGTTGAACTCCCGTTACAGCGGCGGCGATCTTTGCAAGAAAAGGAACATTCTCTGTGGTCAGGGCATATCTCCCGGCTTCAAGAACTCCAAGAACTTTGCCATCGCGAAAGAAAACTGCGTACTCGTCCTCTCTAACCACTATATTATCATTCCACTGTATGTTGCGGGGCAACTTCCACATAACATTTTCTCCTTTATATGCGTCCTCCCAGTAGAAGGTTTTTCTGGCGTAGGCACCTTCCATATCATGCTTTCTGAATATCATAAATTATCCCTCCACAAGTATGTTGGCGATGGCATAAATTCTCTCATCAAATATCCTGCGGAATTCCAGCAGTTCCTTCTCTATCTCCATAAAAACATCCATCATGTTGGCCCAGTTTCTCTGCATCGCCATACTGTGCGCTTCCTGAACCTTATCCTCTATGCTCCTTATTCTATCAAGCAGGGCGAGGTCCCACTCATAAAGTTTGTATATTTCATCTACATCTATTTTAAAATCCGAAACTAAGGGGGAATAGCCGCCCTCCGCATGCCTTACCTTACCTTCAATCTCATACATCAAATTGATTATCTTTCCGCTCTCACCCATAAGTTCCAGTTCCATTGCGTTGGCAATGTTTTTGCGAACATTTTCAAACTCATCCCTGATGTGGCGGAGTTTATCCGCCAGTTGGTCCCTCAAAATTCTATCGGCATTTCTGGCGTCCTCTCTCTTTCTGTATCCGCGAAATCCCGGTATGGCCAGTTCTATTTTTTTCAAAAGTGTGCGCTCTCTCTCCACCTTATCCCTAAGATCTTCCAAGGTTTTCACCTCCCATAAGCACTATTATAACGAGTCCGGCCACGAAAAATGCAACGATAACTCCATAAACCATTTCGTAGCCGAGAGCAACAGCAAGGAAAGGTATTGTGATGACAAGCATGAATAGTCCGACAACAAGGCCCAAAGCCTCCTTTTTAATTATTCCCATAACTATGAGTAGAGCGGAGATTATAAGGACGAAAGACAGAATTCCCACATATGTGCCGAGGTAAAGAGAAATTAGTATAGCGAATGCTATCCCCATAAAGACCACGCCCCATGCAGTATAGTATGCTTTATCCGATTGTTTCATGCTAACAGTTAATGGGTGTGAGTATAAAAAGTTAATTGTTTTTCCAAACTCAAATCTATTTCACTACGGCGAATGAATCTAATATTTCTGCATGTTCAGAGAGAACAATCTGATGTTTTAACCGCAGACCAAAACCTTTCCTATATATTCCAATGGTTAGGAAAAACGCCGAATTATTTTCAAGTATATCCTCGCTACCCGGATAGGAGTAAGGTGCGTAGAACCCGCCCAAGGGCATCGCTGTGTAATGCGGATAATCTATGTTTCTCGCCGCCAAAAAATTTCTGGCAGCGGAATCCATATTCTCTGCCCTTTCGCCAATTCTTGCATATTTCAGGGCTTCTCGCGCCGCAGAGTTCATAATTTCAAGATACATGATTTTCTCGGCATCTTCCTCCGTGAGTATGGTTCTCGCTACACCCAGAACAAAACCTTTGTAAATGGGAGATGTATCTATTATTATAACATCGCCCTTCTCTATCTCCTTATCGGTGGTGTTAGCCAAGGGACATGATGTCCTCTTTCCCGAAGCCACTATACTTCTATAAGCGAAACCATCCATCCCCCTTTTTATGAGAAGTGAATCCAGCATTGAGGATATCTCGCTTTCCCTCATCCCTATTTCCATCATACCTAGAACTTCCGCCAAGCAACTATCAAGGATTCTTGCCCCTTCTTTAATAACCGCGAGATCTTCATCCGTTGGTTTTCTCAAAACCCTACGAAAAAGTTCATCCGCCACCGATACCTTCCTCTTCACCGATTTTCTCAAATAATAGGGAGTATCCGATGGTATCAAAATTCTTCCGTCGGGAAGAATATCGTTTATATCTCCATTTTTTAGGTAAATTATTTCGTAGTTTTCTTTATTTTCTTCCTCAAGTTGCTCCTCATGTACTCTATGTGCTATCAGTTTCGCCCCATCGGAATCTATCAACATCGCTAGGAAAGTTTTGGCTGATGTGAACTTTACCGCATCTCTATTCTGAGGAAATATAAGGAGGGCAGATGCATCGTACCTCTCTACCAATTTTGATGCAAGGTTTGCGCGAAATTCATTGCTCATTCAGCCACCTCCTGCAAATCTCAATATCTCTTAAAACTCTTTTATCCTCCGTTATGAGGGATAACGCGCCTTCGGCGTAATCCTCACTTCCCTTTCCTGGAAACTCGCCGAGAATTATGTAATCCCTTATTTTTATTATACCCATAATTTCCGCGAGAACATAAATAAGTTTGAGAACATTTTCAAATTCCGCGCGAATTTTGCTCGGGAAGTCGTGAGGTATTTCCAAATGTATTGAAGGAATACCAAAACTTTCCGCGTGAAATGCGAAATCCTTATCCGCACTCATAACTATAATCTCAATTCCGTATTCTTCGGCGAATTTTGCATAGGATTCCACAATAAGCCTATCTCTGAGTTCCTTGTCCTGAACATATTCTCCACTCTTTACACGCAGGGTTTTAAGGTTTTTCTCCATCCAAAGGATCTCTCCGAGTGCCATCTTCGCTATTCTTGATTCTTTTACACTTCCGTTCACGAAGTACCTCGCGTACTTTCCGTAGGGAAGAGATTGAAAGTAATCTATCTCTCTGGGCGTGTACTTGTCGTGTATTCTGGCATCTATCTCCTCCAGAACGGTTTGGGCTATGGCATAACCCAATTTATCGTATGAGTAGAAATTTGATATTGCTTTGTAATATGCAACATTTGTATCTATTCCTATGAAAATCGGTTTAGGTGAGAAAAACGGCTCCGAAAATTCCTCTATTTTCAGATTGAGTAATTTTTCAACATCCTCCGCATTCCTGAAAGGAACTATGCCTCCTACAATAAAAGAATCCAAAAAATCGTGATAGTTGGCGAGGTCCCATTGCAAAAACTTTGGCAAATCCTTCCTTCCCCTTTCAAAATCCTTCTTATCTGCGAGAATCTCAATTTCGTAGTTTTCCATGTTAATCTTTAAAAGAGGAATTTCAAGAAATGGGTACTCAACCCTTACCTCCCTTATTCCTTCCAGATACATATTATTCAAAATAACGGAAAACTCCCTCCAATAAATTTTAGTTGTATTCATCCAGATTTACCTCCATTATTCTCTGTACAGGCATGGGCCTCATCATGAACGGCAGATGCGCGTATTTCATATCCTCAAGCTTCAAATAACTTATTTTTCCTCGGCGCAAAAACGACATTAGAGCTATTATCTGAGATTTTCTTGCTCCCGTTATATCCACTATGAACTCCTCTTTTATGCCCTCAAATACCTCCTTTATATCGGAGAAGTCATTTTCTATTTTTCTTGTGGAGATGGAGATATCCTTTCCGTAAATTTCAAACAGAAGTTTTAAAGAGGATAGGAGCTTATTTAGCAGACTTTCGTCTGTATAAAGAATAAGTATTTTCTTGGGAAAACCTCTCGTTTTTGTATAAGCGTAAATGGAGTTGAATGTGGTCAGTGGATCTCTCGTCAGGAAGGCTATGTAAATCATGCGTCCCTGATTCCCTCTTCCGTTATCACAAATATCGTCTCGCCTTCAGGTAAATGGGGCGAGTCCACTAAACGCGCAATCCTCTTGCCGTGCGGCCCTTTTCTGAGGCTTATTCGGAATGTTGCGGTATGCGCCACTATATTTCCTCCTATCGGCTGGAGAGGATTGCCGAACATTATATCAGGTCTGGCGGCTACTTGATTTGTAACTGCGATCACAGCATTGAAAAGATCCGCGAATCTGAGCAAATCGTGCATATGGCGGTTCAATTGCTGCTGTCTGGCCGCCAAATTTCCCCTGCCCACATACTCCGCTCTGAAGTGAGCAGTAAGAGAATCCACAACGAGTAATCTGACGGGTACCTCCTGGGCAAGTTCCTTCGCCTTTTCAACCAAGAGCATCTGGTGATTTGAATTGTATGCTCTCGCCACATGTATCTTCTTAAGGGTTTCCACTGGATCCAAGCCCAGGGCTTCAGCCATCTGCTGTATTCTCTCAGGCCGAAAAGTATTTTCTGTATCTATGATAACTGCATGGCCGTTTAATCCTCCCCTCTCCTCGGGTAAGGTCACATTTACGGCAAGTTGATGCATTATCTGAGTTTTACCGCTGCCGAACTCTCCGTAGAACTCCGTTATGGCTTGTGTTTCCAAACCACCGCCCAACAGAGAATCAAGATTTTTGGAGCCCGTGGTGAGTTTCTTTATGTTTTTTCTCCTTTCAAGGATCTCCGCTCCGCTCTCAAATTTGCCAACATCCGCGTATTCCCTTGCGGCCCTTATTATTTTTGCCGCCGTCCCCTCGCCTATTCCCGTGGCTTCTGCGAGTTCCGCCGGTGAGGCAACTGCAACAGCCATTATATCGTAGTATCCCGCTTCCCTGAGTTTTTCCGCGGTAGCCGCCCCAACGCCGGGCAGGTCCTCAAGTTCCCGAACCTTTTTCTCATCGTCGTTCTTCTTTTTCCCCATATAGCATTCACTCCTTACTCGCCATATAGTTTATTAAATCCACCACGCGTCTAGCATAAGCGAATTCGTTATCGTACCACGCAAGAACCTTCACAAGATTCCCTCTAACATAAGTTTCCGAAGCATCGTATATTGCGCTCCTCGTATCTCCTTTAAAGTCCACTGAGACCAGGGGCTCATCCACATATCCCAATATTCCTTTCAGGTATGTCTCCGACGCCTCTTTAAAGGCAGCCCTGACATCATCCTCCGTAGGCACATTCTCAACCTCAACAACGAGGTCCACTATGGATACAGTACTTGTTGGAACTCTTATTGCTATTCCGTGCATCTTGCCGTCAAGTTCTGGAAGCACAAGACCTATCGCCTTTGCCGCGCCCGTGCTGGTAGGTATCATATTAATGGCTGCGGCCCTTGCCCTCCTCAAATCTTTATGAGGCAAGTCCAACAATCTCTGGTCGTTTGTGTAAGCATGAACGGTTGTCATCAATCCGTATTTTATTCCAAAATTTTTGTGGAGAACAAGAGCAACAGGCGCAAGGCAATTTGTGGTACAAGATGCGTTGGAAACCACATGATGTTTTTCCGGATCGTATTTCTCGTGGTTTACGCCCATAACTATCGTTACATCCGCCGGAACCCCTTTGGCAGGAGCGGTTATTATTACCTTCCTCGCCCCAGCATCAAGATGTAAAGCAGCCTTATCCCTAGAGCGGAAAACTCCTGTACTCTCAACAACATAATCCACATCGTAATCCTTCCAGGGAAGTTTTGATGGATCTCTCTCGCAGAAAACCGGTATTTCCTTGCCGTTCACTATGAGCGACTTATCCGTGTACTCAACTTCGCCCTCAAATTTCCCGTAGTTGGAGTCGTACTTCAGAAGATGCGCTAAGGTCCTCGCGTCCGTTATGTCGTTGATAGCCACTATATCCAACTCCTTGTATCCATTTCTGAAAACCAGACGCCCTATCCTTCCGAACCCGTTAATCGCTACCTTCACCATATCCAATCACCGAACCCCCATTGGATAGTGATATTTGAAAGTTATCGGTGAGGTTTTTG
>Ga0190313_1000838_pt1 | contig 17396 bp, 13 predicted proteins | sample 4870071011_MG_FD_169989 | JGI IMG/M metagenome (GOLD analysis project Ga0190313, IMG submission 169989) | Hydrothermal vent sediment bacterial communities from Southern Trench, Guaymas Basin, Mexico - 4870-07-10-11_MG | ecosystem: Environmental > Aquatic > Marine > Hydrothermal vents > Sediment ...
AGGACTGCGATTACATTCTCATTGGCCTTGGAAACGGCTCTTGTATAGTCTTGGCATAGTGCATCAAAAATAAATATAAATGCGAGTAATATTTAAATATTTGGTAGAAGCATATTTGAGAACTGCCTACAGGAATACTCTTTCTCATATATGCGTTTTTAGATGAATTGGAGCACTAACAACAAAAAATTAAATAAAAAGAACTAGGAAGTCATTCACTTAAATAGTATGTTTAGTTTTCCTTTTGGGTCTTTAAAAATTACATATGCTTCCCATGCAACTATAGCTACAAGAACAAGAACTATTCCAAGAACTGTAGCATCAGCTGTCATCTCTAAGAAAACGCCCTCTTCAAGATACCCGGCAAGGTGATCTATGAATATCATTATGGCAGCTCCCCAAAGGATTAGAGCAAGCACGTCTAACTTGTAGTCTCCGTTGTCCTTAAAGTACCAAAGGGCTGTTACTATAGCTGCTGCAAATGTCGTTGTTATGAGCCACATATAAGATCACACCGATGGCCTTAAGGTTGTTTTTCTTGTAACAATCGATGAAAAAGCGTACATAACGGCCCAAACGAGCGTTATGCCAATGGCCATAGCAACCCCTGTTGTCCCCATCTCGTGAAGCATTGCTACAAAGTCCGTAGGATTCTGCATTGCTGTTAGAAATGGAGGCCATGGCACTACTTCTCCATGCCAGACATGTTCGACTGCAAGAAGAAGGACACCTCCCCAGAGCATTGTATTAAGCCAGTTTAGTTTAAACCTCTTTGCTTTTTCCTTGCCCATAGCTCTTTGTATTAAAAGAGTCACTACGCCCTCAGCTCCAGGCACTAGAAAACACGCCATTTCTGACACCTCCATAAGTACACCTCTATTGAAAAAAGGTGCACATATATAATAATTTCTATATTATTGCTAGCAAGGACGCTTGTTTAGTAATTCTAACGAAGCATCTACACAAACACATAAGACCTTCCCGCAAAATTATGAGCTCTTAGCATCTATAGCAGTGTAATGACGTTCTTTGTTCCTCTAAAGCTTAATCAATTGGAAGATTATTTATTAGCAGATTAATAAAGAAAGAGCACAGAAGATAACAGTGTAATATAGTTAGCCTTTAGTAAGATTATTTTAAAAGTTAGTTACAGCTAAAGAAGTAGGATAAATTAAAAGTAGAGGAAATGACTATGCGCGTTTTAATTCTCTACGCGTCATTGACAAAATCCCTCAAGAGAAGATCGTTAACAGAATAAAAGAATATGATCTAGTAGGATTTGGCTCTGGAATTTACTACTTTAAGCATCATAAATCTATTCTTAAGTTTACTAGCAGCCTTCCAAAATTAGATGGAAAAAGAGCATTTATATTCTCCACTGCTGGGGCTCCAATTAAGGCAACAAACCACAGGCTTCTTAGGAAAATATTAAAAGAAAAAGGATTCACCATAGTAGGCGAGTGGTCTTGTAGGGGCTGCTTTGGCGGAATAAACAAGGCCATCCCAACAAGAGAGATCTTAAAAGAGCAATGAAATTCGCTGAGAAAATTAAGAATATGCTTTCATTTTAAGTCTTTTGACGAATTCTGCTAAGTCTTCCATGGTATTAACGTTAAAAAAGCTCTCATGCCATTTACGAGGAAGGTTTTCCACTTTTATGAAACACGCTCTTGAACGCCTTATAGCGTCTTGAACCCTATAACTTCTGCTTTGAATGCTCTCCTTAAGAGTGTTTATAACACCTCTTGAGTAAACTGCGTGAAGTGGTTCAAGAAATCCATTAGGCCATAGTGGCACTACTAGATCGTCTCTTGAGTGCCTAAACATCTTAACAATGAAATCAACAAACTCAGGAACTATTAAGGGCATGTCCCCTCCTACAACGAATACCTCCCTAAACTCAAGAAGGGTCACGTAAATTCCCCCTATTGGTCCCACAAGTAAGTTATCAACTACTACATCATACCCCAAACGCTCGAACTCATCCTCTCTGTCCTCTCTGGTTACGATCACTATTTTATTGATCTCCTTAGATCTCTCAATTTTCTCAATGCAGTACATAATTAGGGGCTTTCCATAGACCTTATACGTGAGCTTATCCCTTCCAAAAGTCCTAGAGTCTCCTCCCGCAAGAACTGCACAGATCATTGGAATTCCCTACTAACATGTCCTGATATATTACCAATGCCTTTTAGAACCTTCAAACACTACTATTCCTTGTTAAAAAATTAAAAAAGATTTCGTAAATAATCAATGCAATGCGTGCTAACCAATAACAAATAAATTCTCATAGCTCTTCTAAGTTAATGTATGAACATGAGAACGTACTATGTTCCTCTAAAGGACTTAGAAGAATTGCCTGGAAAGCTTGTATGGTTTCCCCATCTCGTGCTAAGAAGCTCAAGGGGGAGATATCTAGTCAATGCATTCTTCGTTGATAAAGTGGAGTATTCTCCAAGAAAGGCCCTTTTAATACGGTCATATCCAAAGAGTACAATACCAGGAGAGCCTTCATCCGGAGAAATTATAGTGAGAGCTGATGACATAGATCCTGATAGGATCATAGATGACCTTAATGCTGCGTATATAGATTCCTTGGAAATTGCAAAGTCTAAGGCTTACCACAGAGCAAAGTTCTTGGGGAGGCATAACCTGAAGAGGATAATCCTAATACCTACGGGGTTCGTAAGAGCTCTCTCAAAGGACGACTCTCTAGCTGAAGAGTTCAGGGAGGCCTCATATGGCGCCATGATAATGAGAGAGACAATATTCTGGCTAGGGGAGAGGCCGACAGCAGAGGAGATCATCTACGTACCCATGATACTGGAGAAAAGAGGAGAGGAAATATTAATCTTTGATCAGAATTTGAACCCAGATAGAATATTCTCTGAATTAATGAAAAAGGAGAGGGCTATATATGACACCATTAAAAAAATAGTAGATAGAGTCTAACTGGTTGTACTTGTCTTTTCTTTTTCCGAGTAAAGCCAACACGCGACAAAGTGCCCCTTCTCCACTTCAACTAATGGTGGCTCTTCCTTTTTACAGATGTCCCTTGCATGTGGGCATCTTGGATGGAACCTACAGCCGGGGGGTATATTTATTGGATTAGGGGGTTCTCCGACGACTTGAACCTTCTTTTGCTTTGCTATTCTAGGATTCGGTATTGGTATGCTCTTAAGGAGCATGTCGGTATATGGGTGGAGAGGCTTCTTAAATATCTCCTCAGAAGGTCCGAGCTCTATGATCTTACCTAAGTACATCACTGCCATACGGTGACTCATGTACTTCACTACGCCAAGATCATGGGATATAAATAGATAGGAGAATTTGTACTGAGCTTGAAGGTCCTTGAACATGTTCAGTATGTTAGCCTGAACTGAAACATCTAGGGCAGATGTTGGCTCATCTAGCACTATAAACTCTGGCTTTATTGCCAGAAGCCTTGCAATGGCAATCCTTTGTCTCTGTCCACCGCTAAACTCATGAGGATATCTGTACAAGTGCATTTCATTCAGCCCTACGCTCTCAAGTAGACGAACGACAAAGTCCTCTGGATCATCAACCTCTATTCCGTAAAATCTAACAGGCTCCATTATTATATCAAACACGGTCATTCTAGGATTAAGCGACGAGTAGGGATCCTGGAACATTATCTGTGCCCTTCTTCTAAAGTTTAGCAGATCTTTTCCTCTAAGCTTTGTTATATCAGTTCCATCAAAGAATACCTTACCATCTGTTGGCTCTATTAGTCTTAAAATAGTTCTTCCAAGGGTGGTCTTACCACAGCCAGACTCTCCAACGAGCCCAAGAGTCTCATTTTTGTATATTTCGAACGAGACCCCATCAACCGCCTTTACCCACAGCCTGCGCAGCATTAACCCCCTTACTGGAAAGTATTTCTTTAGGTTTTCAACCTTGACTAAAAGCTTCTCGCTCATGTTACTGCACCTCAACAGGCTGCTGCATAGAGGCTTTTTCCTCACCCTCCAGCTTTTCATAAAGCCAACATGCCACGTAATGTCCGTTCTCTATCTCCACTACTGGAGGCTCCTCTTGCTTACACTTGTCAGTTGCATATGGACATCTTGGGTGGAACCTACAACCAGGTGGCGGATTTATGAGATTAGGAACAGTTCCGGGTATAGACTCAAGCCTCTCTATCCTCTTAAGAGGATCTGGAACAGCTCTTAGGAGAGCTCTTGTGTATGGATGATAAGGCTTTTCAAATACTGAGAAGATGTCTCCAAGCTCTACAATCTTTCCAGCATACATGACAGCGACCCTATCTGCCATTTCAGCTACTACTCCCATGTTGTGAGTTATTAATATTACTGTGCTGTTATACTCATCCTTAAGCTTCCTAAGTAGCTCTAGTATCTGAGCTTGAACAGTAACGTCTAAGGCCGTCGTTGGTTCATCTGCAATCACTATTTTTGGGTTATTTGATATTGCAGCCGATATTACAACACGTTGCCTCATTCCTCCAGAAAGCTCGTGTGGAAAAGTTTCAACGTTCTTCTCAGGGTTTGGAACAAGCACCTTCTTGAACAGATCAACTGCACGCAATATTCCTTCCTTTATCTTACTCACGGTTCCATGATAGTACATTGCCTCGGATACCTGATAACCGTTTGTGTATAGGGGATCCAAGGACGCTGTTGGATCTTGAAATATGTACGCTATCTCCTTACCGCGGATTTCTCTAAGCTCCTCTTCTGGAATTTTTAGAAGATCTATGGGAGAGGAGCTTTCGGTTCGGTAATACAAGACCCTGCCCCTAACGATTCTTCCAGGGCTCTCTATAAGTCTTGTGAGAGCCCTTGAGGTCACTGTCTTCCCACATCCCGTTTCCCCAACTAAAGCGAACGTCTCACCCTCAAATATCTTGAATGATACTCCCTCTATGGCCTTCACTACACCAGCGTAGGTATAGAAGTGAACGGTAAGATCTTGAACATCGAGGATCGGCTTAGGCACTTTCAGTCACCTCCTGTGTCTTCTTCTTCAGTCTGAATTCTATGCTTCTGCGCATCTTTGGATCCAGAATATCTCTCAGGGAATCTCCAAGAAGGTTCCAGCCTAGCGCTACGAGGAATACCACAAGTCCTGGGAACATCACTACCCACCATCTCTCAGGGAAGTACTGGCTTCCGTCATATACTATTCTACCCCAATCTGCTATTGGTGGTGTTGCTCCAAGACCGAGGTAACTAAGCCCTGCCTCCATTATAACTACTGATCCGAAGTCAAGGGTTATGTAGACAAGTATTGGACCAATGATGTTTGGTAGTATGTGCTTAAACATTATCTTAATTGGGCTAAGACCTAAGGCCCTGGCAGCTTCAACATACACGTTTTCCTTTTCTACAAGAGTACTTCCTCTGGTGATCCTTGCGTATCCAGGCCACCAAACGATTACCATAGCTACAATTACTGAAAGAAGCCTTCCTAAGTTGAGCACCTCACGCGGCGATAACGCAAATAGCGCTAGGAAAAACTTTTGTGCTGCTGGATGTGCTAATATGAATCCCGTCATCCTGTCTGGAAGTGCTGTGGAGAATGCAATTGCAAGTATAAGGGCTGGGAATGACAGAAATATGTCTGTAATTCTCATGATTGTTTCATCAACGGCTCCTCCATAGTATCCTGCTATTAGTCCGAGTATTATGCCTAAAGGCACTCCAAGCGCTATTACTAATATTGAAATTACGAAAGAAGTCCTGGCACCACATAGTAAAAGGCTTAGCAAATCTCTCCCATAATGGTCAGTTCCTAATGGAAATCCTGGAGATCCCGGAGGCAGAAAATACGTTGATGGGTTCTCAAACACTGGAAAGTAGTTGTATGGATATCTCGCAACATATGGGCCAAATATCCCAAAGAATATAAATAGTATAACCAAGAACAATCCCACGACTCCTGCAGGTGACCTATTAAGCGCGTAGAACATTAACTTTCTCTCGTCAATCTTTGCCTTATTCTTTTTCTTGTATCCTGGACGTACCTTCTCAACTATATTTGCTATACCGTCAATTATCGTGTCCGATACCCTATCAAGCAACTTCTTCTCGTATTCCTCAGTTCCCAAGGAAATCACCTCAGTACCTCACTCTAGGATCTATGAACGCGTAGAGGATATCCACTATGAGGTTTATCGTGACATAGGTTAGGGCAAACATAAACGTCACGGCAATTACTGCAGGGAAGTCTAGGTTTCTTATTGAGTTTACAGCATAGTATCCCATTCCAGGAATGCTAAACACAGTCTCCGTTATTGGAGCCCCTCCTAAAAGGCCTCCAAACTGGAGACCCATCACGGTTACTATAGGCACAAAGGCATTCTTAAGGGCGTGTCTATACACAGTCCTCTTAGGAACTCCCTTTGCCTTAAGGTACTCCACAAAATCTGAGCTTAATGCCTCAAGGAAAGAGTTCCTGACAAATCTTGCAAGAACTCCTGCGCTCATAAACCCTAGAACAAACCCAGGGAGCCAGAACCTGTGGACATGCTGTATAAACAGGCCAAAGTGTCCAGTAAGTATTGCATCTATCACAGGGACTCCTGTAACCTTAGGCGGTGAGGGCGGCAATCCTGCAAGGTTTATTATTCTTACCTTGACATAGAACGCATATATTAGTAAATAAGCAAGCCAAAACACTGGTAGAGAAACTCCTATGAGAGCAAAGAACCTCACAAATGTGTCTATCCATGTATCCTTTTTAAGCGCTGCGAGTATTCCAAGAGGGATCCCTATAATCATTGCAAAGAAGAATGCAAAAAGCGTTAACTGAAACGTTATAGGGAACCTTGTAAGAACTTCCTCCATGACCAGATTAGATGTTCTAGGGTCTACCAGCGTATTCGTGATAAGCCCGTGCATTAGGAAGGCATATTGATCATACCATGGCTTATCCATGTGATATTCCTTTCTAATCTTTTCAACGTACTCTGGCTTTACCTTCTCTCCACCGCCAATCCACGCCTTCGCAGGATCTGCTGGGATTGCATATGCTATCACAAAAACTAATAGGGTAACTCCGAGTATCGTCGGGATGAAAGTAAGGAGCCTCCTTACTAAAAATCTCCTAAGTCCACTCATCTGGAGATCACCACCAAATGCTAGGATCGACGTCAAAGTAACTTAAAGTATGCATGCTTAGATGCCTTAAATGTTCATTAAATGCTAATATCAAGAGTCTCCAGCCATGAAATATCCTTAATAATTACCCACGCATTTCCTTAAAAGGCTTTTGTGTGTAGTACAACATGATGATATATTTAGTTCGACCTGTATGCTGATCTTTATATGTTTTGAAAAATTTCATTGACATAACTTTATACAAACAAAATCCTAACTAGAAAAACTCACAAGGAAGTTAATAACGAACATAATAAAATAAAAAGAAAACAAAGAAGAGTACTTCACGTTTTACCTTTCATTGTAAGGCCTCTAACTGTGTCCAGCCTGTCCTGTGGTACATAAGCTATGTCTGCTACTCCCGTCTTGAAGTGGCTTATTCTCGTGTTAGCGTCGTCGCTTATGATGTATATAACGTACTTGTGGAATCCAACCTCTAGAGCGTTGTCCTTGCTCACGTCATAGTTGAACTCCTTCTTCCAGTAGTCCTTGTTCCAGTAGTATGGATTCCTCTCTAGGACTATATATGCATTCTCCTTGTACTCCTTAACGTAGTAAGGACCTGTACCAACTGGCTTCTTGTGCATAAGTTGATGTGTTGGGTCATCCTGGCCCTCTTGTACAAACTGCTCCCATGCCTTCGGGTTCTTACCGTTATTCGATGCCTGCACGGCGGCATCGTAGTTGTCTCCGAGGAGGTACTTCATGGGGACTACTGAAAGGAATGGATCAGCCACTATTGCTAGTATACCTCCGTAGGGCATCTTTAGTCTCAGATGGAACACACCAGCAGTGTCACCAGTATATCCGAAGAAGTTCAGAAGCTCTTGTAGTGAGTGAACTTCTCCAGTCTGTCCTTTGTACTCAACCTTCAGTGGCTGCGAAGATAGTAGCTGGTTGAACTCATCCTCAGTAAGTACAGTTGAGCTATCAACGTCCATAAACGTCTCAACCATCCACGACACAGCGTGTCCAAGTCTGTGTACTCTCCAGTATGAGAAGAGGACGTCAAGTGCGCTTATTGGGAATGTCTTGTCATCCCATGGATCATAAGCTACTACTCCACCTCTTATAACGAAGTAGTAGTCTAGACCATCGCTGCTATGAGCCCATGCAACTGCTAGGTCTGGAACTACTTCCTTGGTTTCCTCCTTCCAGAACGTCACTAATGTGTCTCCTATCTCGTGCCATATCTCCCATCCAAATGTCTCATAGGTCCATGCTGGATCAAATGACTCTGGCCATCCAATCGTGGATATTGTCAGTGTGTCTGGTCCGTTCTTGTACGCCCCAATTCCTATGCTCACTATTGGGGCCTGTGTATCCTCTGTCAGGAGATCATAGCGCTCTGCAAGTGTTGGGTGATAATATCTACCCTTAACCCAGTCCCAGTAAACACGTGCCATATAGTGCTGTCCTATAATAACTTCTGGCAAGAACTGGTTTCCAAGGATGTTCAGTGCTTTGAATAGCTCCCCTCTTACTGTAGGATCTGTCTCCTGTCTCTCAGCATATACTAGGGCATCTACGTGAGCATCACGGAAGAATGCAGGATTAATAGCTCCAAACCCCTGTCCTGCCTCCATAAGTGCCTTTACGCTTTCAGTATTCTTTTCATCAATGTCGTATGTTACTACTATGACCGTCTTGCCAGAAGGCAGATTAGACACCTGTGCACCCGATCCCTTTGCTCCGATAACAAGGACAGCATTGTCAGTCTCTATAACATAGATTGAGTTGTTTGTCCTCTGTGCCGTAAGTAGGTTGTCCAGCGTAACTACATTTCCAGCAGCCATGTGCGTTGATATGTAGTCAGAACCTGGGTTTACAGCAACATCAACGCTGTGGAACTCCGTAGCACCATAGAGAAATGGCCCTACCCAGTTGTCAGTGTCGAGGTAGTCTGGTACCCATCCTACTATGTAAACGTCATAGTCTCCATGCTCAGTCTTGCTCAGGTATACTGGCCACTCGTAGGTCTCAACACTTATCTTGAATCCTAGCTGGCTCCAGACATTCTGGAGGAGCGTAGCTATCTTCTCACGAGCTGCGTTGCCACTGTTATATATTACCCTTATCGTATAGTCAGCAGGATTAATCCCTGCCTGTTGAAGGAGCTGCTTTGCCTTGTTAACATCATATGTATACTTTTCAATGTTGTATTCCGTATATCCAGGCCATCCTTTAGGAGTTACAACCCAATTCTGAACTACGAGGTTATTGTATACAATCTGTATTATCGTAGGATATGGTGTTGCATATGCTAGAGCTTTTCTCACAATTGGGTTGTTAAGTGGCTCATGTTGGTAATTAAGGACTAGGAATACCTGCACGGGCTCTAGGATGTCTGTCTTAACGACTGAGTGGAACTCCTTTGCTGCTGGGGTTGGAGACGGGCTAGGAGACGGAGATACTGTCGGCGTTGCACCAGGGGAGGGGCTAGGAGATGGTGTTGGAGCTGCTCCTCCGCCTCCACCACCAACACAGCCTGAGAGAACCGCTGATAAGACCGCTACGAATACTATTCCTAGGGCTAAAATGCGCTTATAGGTGTTGTTCATATTTAAACACCAGGGAGTAAACAGCATGTCTAACCTTACAAATAAGTTATTTGAGGAATAACTATAAATGTGTTTTGCTTTTTCATGACAATAACATAATGCTAACAATGCCCTTATCCTAAAAATAGAGCTCAATAATGATAAAATAAAGAGAACAATTCGCAATTTTTAATGAGACTAGCGTAATCAGTAAAGATTCTTCCTTTGGTGAAGTTCATGGTCATACTACTTAAAAAGAACAGCACAAAGACTACTGTAATCCTAACATTAATCCTTCTGATAAGCGTTTTTGTTACAATCCCCAATACTAGAGGATTAAACAGTATAGGAACAAAGGCTGTGGGCTATGCAATAGTAACAACAGAAGAAATCCTTCACAAGAGTAAAAACCTTACTAAGTACGTTGATTTCTTAAGTAGAGTAGGATATAACGTATACATTATAACTGAAAAGGACTATGGACAGTTAAAAGGACAAGAAAGGGCGCTAAAAATTAGAGCATGGCTAAAGAACCATTACAAGGAGCTAAACATAATGTACGTACTTCTTATAGGAAATCCTGATCCTGATGATCCTAGAGATCCTAATGACACCTATGGAGACGTTCCAATGATCATGACATTTCCTTATAAGAACTCAGCATTAGGAGTTCCAACAGACTTTTTCTATGCAGATCTAACAGGATCATGTGATTTGGATGGTGATGGCCTCTGTGGGGAGTATCCAGATGACCTAGGAGATGGAAGTATTGACTTTAAGCCCGACGTATATGTAGGCAGAATTCCCGTTTATAATAATAACACCAGGACGTTGGATGATCTACTTGGTAGGCTCATGAAAAAAGAGCCTCCTCCAAGAAGTCTTCTACTTGTTCTCAGCGTGTTAAACTATAAGTACGAGGAGCATAGGATTATAGAAAGAACAGATGGTCATGAAATGGCAGATCTCTTATACACAAAGGATATACAGAAATACCTAAACGTCAGTGGCATGTACGAAATGGAGGGAATTAGACCAATCTCCAAGCTGACAGCTTTTTATAATTTTAACCTCACATACGAGAATTTCATAGAGGAGTGGAACAAAGGATATGGAGTAGTACTTATATCAGGACATGGAAATTCCTATGGCATTTACAGAAGAATATGGAGTTGGGATGATGGAGACGCCATCCCTGAGAGTAACGAAATTTGCATAGAGCCAATAGTAAACCTAAGTATTGTAGAAAAATACCTCAGACCAAAGCCTACCGTTTTATTTCTCGCGTCATGTAGTGGTGGTTATCCTGAGGACTATCAGAACATACAGTATGTCCTACTAAAACGCGCTCTAGTTACCATAGGGGCTACTAGGGACATCTGGTACAGGGCAGGAGAGTGGTCTCCCAGCACGTTTCCAAGCCAATTTGATATAGGATATAAGTTCTTATTAGAGATCGCAAAGACAAGACGTGTAGGTATAGCCCTTTATAACGTCCTTTCATCATTTGATCACTTAGGTTCTCAAAAAGTCGCTAACATATACGCGTTTAATATGTACGGAGATCCCTCCTTTAGCCTATATGGATGGCCCACTAAGACCATTCACATTCCAGAGCAATTTTCCTCCCTTTTTGATGCTATTCCTTACGTCTCTCCATTTACAAAGATCATAGTAAATAGCGACACACATACTCCAAGATCTATAGTTCTTCAAGGGATAAGACACTCATTCTTAGATATTATATCTACCAACAAAAGCTCACCTAAGTGCTCATGCTATTCTCTGATAATTGTGAATGCTACGAATATTAACATAAAAAACTTGAAAATATTTGCTTTTAGTGGCATAAATATAGAAAACTCGATTAAAATTGATATTAAGGAGTGCAAATTTGAGTTAATGCCATTTTACGGTGGATTCAGGATAGTGAAAAGCTCTAGAATCCAAATCAGAAATAACAGCTTCATAAGCATTAGATATAATGCTAGCATGATCATTGCAAGTTCCTTTGATATAAGGGTCATAGGAAATACTTTTCAGAACGTTCTGCTAACACTTAATAATGCTAAAAATATCCTTGTAACTGGAAACACGTTTGATAGACTTGGAGTTGTTGTAAAAGACTCTGTAAACAACGTGTTTATTAATAACACCGTAGGATCCCTTCCTCTTTTGTATATAGAGGGCAAAGAAAACTTGGTAATTGAAGGAAAATATGGCGAAATTATAGTAATTAACTCAAGAAATATAACAATAAGAAACGTTTCAGTCAAAGGATCCTATATGGGGATTTTAACGTCAAAAATATACAACTTAAGTTTATTTAGAGTAAACATCTCAAGCTGTAAATATGGAATGTACATAGAGAGCTCCTCTAAAATTATAGCAAACAACACCGCCCTGTTAAAGAACGTATTCGGCATTTACCTCAATAATAGCACAAACATCAAAATATCCTGGAGTAAATTTTATAGTAATATAGAGGCAATTGCAGTGGAGAATTCCTCCCATATCACAATCACGTGTAACACAATAGATAAGAGCACCATAGCAATAAGATCCATAGGATCTCAATGGATTTTAGTATTTTTAAATAATCTATTTGATAATCAAATTAATGTCCTGGATAAACGCCCTAATATACGCTTTTACTCAATAGAGCCAATTGCATACAATTACAGAGGGCAGACTTTATGCTCCATGCTTGGAAACTACTGGGGCAAGTTAAATATCGAGGACAAAGACCAAGATGGAGTCCTCGATAAGCCATACAACGTGCTTAACGAGAACCCTGATAAGTATCCTTTAGCTACACGCTTTGAGTATTACGTTGGCGCTTATCCTAGGGCTATCTTTGAATATTCCCCTAAAAGTGTACACATTTTCCAAGAGGTTACGTTCAACGCGTCTAAGTCATTTGGGGTGGTGTCTCCCATAGTGAAGTATGAGTGGAACTTTGGAGATGGACATACAGCTACTGGAAGAATAGTGACACACACCTACACCCTCCCTGGAAGGTACAAGGTTACACTCACCGTATATGACTCATCAGGGCTTAGCTCTACCTGCACTATGGAGATCTATGTAGAATTTCCTTGGGAGATTCTTCTAGGAGCTCTTACAGCTATTGTGATATGCTCTACGTTGGTAGCACTTTTAGCAATAAGAAAGAGGGAGGCACAATGAGATGGAGGGACATTCCAAGGCATGCAAGAGCTTACATTTTATACCACGTGATCGTGTCTCCCCTGCTCATAACGTGGTACATGGTCCCTCTTTATATGTACATGACAGGTTATAATGTGCTAGAAATTGGAGTAATATTCACTGCTGTTGAAATACTCTCCATCCCAGTCACATACGTTATTGGGAGAATTTTTGAAAGGGTTCCCATTAAGCATGGCCTTATTTTAATAGATGCCTTAGAGGGCACGTCCTGTATTTTCTATGGGCTTGCCTATGGGCCAATAGCACCTATCATGCTTCTTATTGGGCTTGTAATAGATGACGTATCTTCAATGTTTTATCCCCTATATCAAGCTGCTGAAAGACTGTTATATCCTAAGGACAGGATGGAAGAAGTGTTCGCTTGGCACGTGCGACTTCCTGAGTTAAGTCAGTTATTTGGATTCCTAGTCCTCGGCTACATCTTTGGCTACGTTTTCACATCACCAAAGGACTACAGGTTAGCGTTTTTCTTTTTTGGAGCGTCCTCCCTAGTGACAATGGCATACTTAGCGCTCTCACTGCCAAGAATGGATGCAAAAGAACGAGTAGAGGTTGAAAAATTCGAGTTCAGAGTTGACAGAGAGTTCAGGTTAATACTTCTAATGGAGGCGCTGACAACGTTAGCGTGGTCTATGGCTCCTGAAATTGTCCTTCTAAATTATGTCATAAACGTTCTAGGAAAAACGCTCTTTGAAGTCATGATAATAGAAGGTGCTATATCTATAGGAGCAATAGCTGCAACATACATGTCTGAGAGGATAAGTAGAGAAAGGAGGTTTCTTGCTATTGGTATAGGATATTCTCTCATTTCACTTTGGGCTTTAATTATGTTCTTAGGACCTTCGTTATACATAGCAGTAATTGCGTATGCAGTATCGAGATTTGGGGATACGTTAGCGTTTCCATTTTATAGATCATGGGTATTTGGAAGAATTCCAGGCGATAAGGCAAGTACAGTACTATCTGCTCTAGCAAGCTATAGGAAAATTATAGCCATAGTGTCTCCAGCACTTGCTGGATTATTAGCCTCAATAATGCCAACTCTTCCATACCTTGTCAGCTTACTCCTCTTCATAGCTTCATCTGTAGTGATGATAGTTTACGATCGTCTAACGTCCTCTCAAAGCTAAGAGCAAAGTCCTTCCTTAAGAGATCTAATCAAAAGCTTTTAGCGATAAATTAATAATAGAGGAGACCAGAGAAAAGATCCTGACCTAAAAGACAAGGCTCGCTTTTTGATTATTATCTAGTCTCTCTAGTCCTCGTAGCTCTTGGAGGAACGAATTCCACGCTCTCAGGCCTATACCTTACTGGCTGCTTATAGAGCTCCATGAGCTCGTATACCTCTGGAGGAACGTCTGTGCTTACAGGAAGTCCTAAGCTCCTCGCCTCTTCCACTGTTATTGGGTAATCATGCGTCCACTTTCCAGACGTTAATATCTCCGCTACCTCTTTAGCCTTCTCATCTCCGAGTTTGTCCTTTAAGAGTTCATATACTAGACTCTTAACCTGATTTATTGCTTTTAATGACACGTCATAGAGTATTAGCGTCTTATCATCTACTTTCTCCTTTCCTTTCATCTCCACAGCCCTTAATATGCTTGGAGCTGGAAACTCTCCTATTTGTGGATCAACAGGTCCCAAAACTGCATTTGGATCCATTATTATCTTATCAGCTGCCAGAGCAATTAAAGTGCCACCGCTCATGGCATAATGCGGTATTATTACTCTCGTCTCTTCAGGATGTTGCTTTAAGGCCATAGCTATTTGAGATGCTGCTAACACTAGGCCTCCAGGGGTATGTATTATAAGATCTATTGGCTTATCCTTTGGTGCAGCCCTAATTGCTCTAAGAACCTCCTCTGAGTCCTCTATTGAGATGTACCTGTAGAGAGGGATTCCCAAAAAACCTACGCTTTCTTGTCTGTGTATCAACGTTATCACAGTGCTGCCTCTGGTGTCAGCAAGTCTCTCTAAAATTCTTTCTCTAGCAACTTGTAAAGCCCTATGCTGAAGCTGAGGTGCTAAGAACAAGTATAGAAATAGCAGCCAAAATAATAGAGCACTAAAAAATCCTGAAAGGCCATCCATAGCATATCACCTGGTCAACTGTGTTAACATGACGTCTTATTTAGATGATCAAAGCTTGTTATATTTAACTCCCTGTTAATATTCCTCGTTTATAAAACCATGTTGAGAAGATATCATCCCTTAGGAGGTAAAATACTAACTCAAAAGTGAAGAACAAATCTTAGCTTTTAATTCTATAGAACAATAAAGAAAGAAAATGAAGCAGGAGCTATTTTATGGGAAATACAAGAATGACCTTAATGTCTTCTAGATCTTACAGTAAAGGCCACTATCCCAGCAACTACTGCCGTCATTAACATGGCGAAGAGGGATTCAATGATCAGTGGAATTTCATCATTAGATTCATTGGACGTTGAATTATTTTGTTCTGGATTATTAGACTCCGCGTTGTTCTTCATGTTTAAGCTAAGCGTAGTATAGAGTTTACCGTTGACAAAGACGTTAAGGACTGTGCCGTTGATATCATTTACCTTATGTGGCGTCACGAACTCTATAGTCTCCTCCTTAATCGCTGGTAAACATACAACCCCTTCAGGCTTTGTTACACTAAGATAAACGTTTATGCTTTTGTCTGTGTTCTCAACACCTATGAGCTCCGCGTTATAGTTCAGGTAAGGTAGGATAACCCTAAGCGTTCCTCGTAGATATCCGCCCAACAGCTCAAATGACTCTAGCTCTATCGACTGTGGATCTGCATCCTTACTCCCGCACTTCCCAAGTTCTATAATTAGATCCTCTCTAAGCCCGCCAAACATGGCATTTCTCTCAAGGTAGTACTTCTCCTCAGAATCCCTTACAGTAGCCGTGATTAAGGTATAGGGCGCTAGCATTGTCGACTCAGAGATCATTTTCAACGTCAGCTTATATCCCTTGAAGCCCTTAACCCAAATGTTCACGTGAGCTGTGCACTCCTTTGCATACGTCATATAATAGCGCCCAGTCCCCATAGCATATATTGTCTTAAAGGACGTGCACGTGAAATCGCCTGTTACGTGAATAGTATATGAGTAAGTAACTCTAATAGTGGCCTCTCCACTAAACGGAACTTTCCACGCTATCATTGGAAGCGTCCCCATTATTGTCTCATACTTGAAATTCTGATTTAATATTGTTCCATTCCAGACAATTTCATAATCTGTGTTATTTCCATTAACAGATACTGCTATTGACCCCTTTAAGGCCTCTTTAGGTATTGGAAAGTACAAGTATGAGTTTACCTCCGCTAATTTCATTGGATACACACCATCAACGACGACATGAGCCTCTTTGTTATTGACCTTCTCAATAACAATCGTTATGTACTCATTTTCCATGAACGCCGGCACGCTTGGTATGGGATTTGCCTTGACATCTACAGTACTCTGAGACATCATCACAATCCCTAAGAGCAGCACAATAATAGGTGCTAATATTATCCTTCCCCGGTTCATGAAGGATCACCAGAGTAAAGTATAGTAGTTCAGAGTAGTTAAGTCAAATCATTAGAACACTAGTTCAAGAACGTTGTACAATTTTTACAGATGCAACAAGACGTTCTCTCGTCCTAAGGACAATACCCTCTCAGCACTGATCAATACGAAATTTAAAGAAAATTGTACACTTCTGCTGGGTGCTTTATTTGAGATTTTTATACATTATATTGACAATGATCCCTACCTTTAATAAAAAGTTTTAACAAAAGAATAAATAGTAACGAGTGATAGCACGCACACATGAGGAGTCCTTGGGTGGAAATTATATTCATAGACTTAATGAGTAGGCTTAGGACGTTTTATATTCCAAAGGAAGCAAGAGATAGGCTTTATAACGATGGAATTGAGGTTGATGGATACTCAATTGATGGGTACTCCCATATAGAGGAGAGCGATGTTCTTATTAAAGGGCTAAGAGAGTACTCTTCTAACAGCCTTGGCACCGTAGTCTTTGCGAGAGTTTTAAAGGATAGTAACAGAAAACATCCATATGATCCTATATATGCGTTAGAGAAAGTGTTAGAAGAATATAAACGACTTAAGCTTGAAGTCCGAGTAGGCGTAGAGCCAGAGTTTTACGTGGTGAAGCCCACAGAGAATGGTCTTATAAAACCAGCAGACAATGCGGGTTACATGGACACAAGTGAGAGTGATCTTGTTCGTAGGATAAGACTTCAGACAGCAGAGATATTAAATGATGTCGGCGTGTTCATTGAAAAACATCATCACGAAGTAGGACCCGGCCAGTGTGAGATAAACTTCAAGCACTCTGATCCATTAAGTACTTCAATGAACCTCTTACTATTAAAGCACGTAGTAAAACGCGTAGCTAGTGATCATGGCGTTCAGGTAACGTTTATGCCAAAACCGTTTTATGAGTATCCTGGAAATGGACTGCATGTTCACATAAGCCTTTGGAG
>Ga0190313_1000839_pt1 | contig 17383 bp, 14 predicted proteins | sample 4870071011_MG_FD_169989 | JGI IMG/M metagenome (GOLD analysis project Ga0190313, IMG submission 169989) | Hydrothermal vent sediment bacterial communities from Southern Trench, Guaymas Basin, Mexico - 4870-07-10-11_MG | ecosystem: Environmental > Aquatic > Marine > Hydrothermal vents > Sediment ...
CTTATCTGGAAAACATACGGATACCGGGTTTACCGAATGCGGATTCTGTGCATCGGAAGATAAAGGCTGTAGGTAGTTGGGAGAATCTTCGCTTCTATTACAAGCGTTATGTAAAGGCAAATATGGAAAAGTTAGTAAAGGAATCTGAATACTATGTGATAATAGACGAGACGCCGTGGGCATCTTTATATCCTTAGTATCCCCATATACCCCTAATCTTCTTATCAATTATACAAGCACAACAACTCCTCCCCCTCAGGAGGTGTTTCCCATCTGACCCATGCGGAGATACTGTATCTATTGCCTACACATACTTATTTTTTAACGCAGTATCAATAGTTAAGGAATCTGGAGATATTTGGTTTGTAAACATACTAATACTGTCCATAACTATAATATTTATTCTTGCAAGTGTGCAAATTTCAGTTAGGCTATATGTAGAGTACCCTCCAACAAGACATCAGTATGAAATAAATTTAGACAGCCCTCCTTTACTGGTTGGTGAGATTTTATTAGATTATCTCAAGTTTTATTCCCTAAAAGAAACTCCAAGATATATAATCGCAGACATACCATATGTTGGAAGAGTATTCTATAAAAAGAGCCAATTGAATAGTATTTTTACTGAGGAGGTTAAAGATGAACAGGTATGCAAATTTATAGAAGATTTGGAGAATAAAGTACATAGTGTATTGAAAAATGGTTATTACACAAAAATGTCCGAAGACATCTTGACTAGGGTAAAAATAGTTTTTGGAGTTCTCATAACATTTCTTGCTTTCATTGCATACTGGCATCAAGAAGTAATATTTTTACTTATTATTGTTGTTGGATTATTTATTATTGGTTATCCGATAATAAAAATATCAAGGTGTGAGATATACTTCCCTCTTTATCCTCAAGATTTTATCATAGAATTTCGTGCGTGTGGAGGCACTGTTTTGAAAAATGGCATGATCTTCAGAGTTCTATACCATCCAAAATACGGTAAAATGTATATGCCCAAAACGAAAACCCGATACACTGTAGTTTACACGGATATAAAGGACGAACAGCAGGTAAAAGATTTCATATCACTTATTTTACATTCCGCCAGAAAGTAAATTTTATACTCCGTTAAATTAATCACTTTTCGCCGCTGTGATGAGCCCATCTCACCCTGAAAAATGATGTGCAAAAGAGAACTGAGCGGCATTATAGAAATGGTGCAGAAAAATTATTATACTTTAGATGTATCATTTTTTATTATGTGTGAGGAGTTCGTTGATAGGGATGTGGAATTGAGATATCTGGAGAGAAAATGGGAAGAGGAAGGTGCCCAGCTCATAGTTCTTTATGGTCGTAGGAGGAAAGAAAACATTTGATAATTATATGGAATTAAAATTTTTTCTTGAAGCCATATATATTAGGAAGTGTAAAGTATGCACGGGAATATAAGGCCTAACTTTCCACGATTTCCTCTATCCTCTTCTCCTCCTGCTCTCCACTTGCCATATCTCTTATTATCACTGCGCCCTTTTTCACTTCATCCTCGCCCACTATTATCACTTTTCGCGCGTTGATTCTTGCGGCGTACTTCATCTGTTTGGAGAGGGATCTTCCCATAACATCAAGGTCCACACGGAAGCCTTTTTCTCTCAAAGAATTCGCTATTTTAATCCCCGTTTTTCTTGCGGAGTCTCCTATAACCGCTATGTAGTAATCCACTGAAATCTTTTCTTCTGGCCAGACGCCCTCCCTTTTCATTAGTATTTCAAGAACAGCATCGCCAATAGCAAAACCTACTGCGGGAGTATGCTCCCCGCCAAAAAGTTCCACCACGCCGTCATATCTTCCTCCGCCGAGTATTGCACGGAGTTCCCTCTTTGCGTCATGCGCTTCAAAAACCGTGGATGAATAATACGCCAAACCCCTGACTATTGAAAGGTCTAGAATTATTTCTCCTTTTACATTATACGCTTCAACCAGTTCAAATATTCTTGAAAGTCTCTGATACTGCGGATATTTTCCGAGAACATCTGAGAGTTCATCGCATCTCCCGCGAACATCAAGTATTGAAAGGAGGTCATCAATTTGCTTGTCCACCAGACCAACACCTGAAAGCATTTCCCTGAATTTTTCCTCATCAACTTTTTCCTTCTTGTCTATTACCCGCAGAACCTCCCAGAGATCTCCCTCTACCCCTATACCTCTCAGAATTTCCTCCATGAGTATTCTATCACTCACCCTCATGATGTATTTTCCTCCGAGATCCAAGGAATCCAGAATTTTCATCGCTAATGCTATAACCTCAGCGTCCGCCTCTGGTTTTGGTGAGCCGAATATGTCTGCATTGAACTGGTAGAACTCGCGCAATCTTCCACTCTGCGGTTCCTCGTACCTCCACATCTTGCCTATGGAATACCACTTTACCGGGCGAGGTAAATCCTTTCTATTCGCAACCATTCTGGCTACGGAAGGTGTGAGTTCAGGGATGAGAGTTACCTCCCTGCCACCTTTATCCACGAAACTGAATGTTTGCTGAACTATCTCCTCCCCACTCTTTATTCTGAAAAGTTCCAGCGGCTCCAAACTTGGCGTATCAATTTCGTGGAACCCGAAACTTCTGGCTACGCGGTGCATAGTATCAAACACTTTTCGGCGGGCAGCCATAACCTCAGGATAAAATTCGCGAAATCCTTTCAATTTCTGTATTTTATCCAGAGTGCTCACCTCTTAAACCTCCGGTAAGCCAGTTCTGCGCACAGAGATACAGGATGATTTAAATCGGCCACCACCGGACAGTATGAGAATTCGGTCGCGAGAAGATCCTCCACACTGGCGTCCGTATACATAGCCATGGAGACTATATCCATCATGCTGGCGGCCTTTTCCCCTATTGCGATGGCTCCAGCGATTTTCAGTTCATCCGTTAAGAACATCTTTATAATAAGTTCTTTACCGCCGAGATATTCCGCAAAGGAATGGGCTTTTACCCTCACCATCTTCTGCGTTTTTCTGCCGACACGCGCTATCTCTATCTTACCTATTTTTGTTACAAAGGGTACTGTGGAACCCCGATATGAAAAGTTCACGCCCGCTATGTGCATGGCGGCAATCATTCCATGTTTCGCGGCTACACTCGCCAACTGGGCTGGAATTTTCTCTCCCCATACGGTGGGGGCCAAAACGCAATCACCTGTGGCGTATATATTTTCGTTGGATGTTCTGAAGAATTCATCTACGAGTATGAAACCCTTCTCATCCATTTCCACGAGACCTTTTAGCAAAGAGGTATTGGGTCTAACTCCCACAGATAAAAGGACATAATCGCATTCATAATCACCTTTTGGAGTCCTTATCCCTCTAACTTTATCCTCGCCCAGGATCTCGCTCAACCCCTCGTTGAGATGTACTTCAATTCCCTCCTTTTCCAAATATTCTTTAACTATTTTTGAAATTTCATTATCTCCAACGCTCGGGAGAACATTGGGTAAAGGTTCAAAGACCTTCACATCACACCCTCTCTTTTTAAGGGCGTACGCCATCTCAAGTCCTATGGCTCCTCCTCCAATAACGGCGAATTTTACACCCTCCTTAGCAACCGAATCAATTTTCCTTATATCCTCTATTGTTTTAAGGGTGAAAACTCCGCTCAGTTCCGAGCCGGGAAGTTTCGGCACGATGGGTATTCCGCCGGCCGCATATATTAACTTGTCAAAATCCAATTTTTTTTCGGAGCCGCTTTTCCTATACGCAACATAGTTTTCTCCTATCTCAATTACCTCCGCGCCGAGAATTATATCCACATTCCTGCCCCGGGGTAGGGGATGTATCAGGGAATCTATATCGGTCATCCCCTCCAGAGCGTAGGGCATTCCGCATGGGGAATACGATGGATAGGTTCTTTTCTCCAGAACCGTTATTCCGATGTCTCTTCTGAGTGAGGTTAACCATCTAAGGGCGTATATTCCAGAGGTTCCGGCACCTACTATCACCACATGCATATTTACACCTCTCTCTCAAGGGGAATAGAAAATTTGGTTAATAATCGTTGTGGAGAATGTGAAAAGTAGTCATTTTCTATCATATAGCATCCTATTTCCCCGAAAAGTATAAGTTCTTTATTGTATTTCCCCTCACAGAAGGTGTTCATATGGAGGTGATTCCCCCATGTATACAATAACGGATAAGAAGGATTTGAGCCCAATTGACTATTTCATTGAAGTAGAAGCCCCTCATGTAGCGAAAGCATGGAGGCCTGGACAGTTTGTTATTTTTATAATCCATGAGAAGGGAGAAAGGATTCCGATGTCCGTCTACAAAGCAGAAGACGGAAAAATTGGAATGTTCATAAGAAAGCTTGGAAAGACATCTTTGGAACTCTATTATGAGTTCAATGTCGGGGATAGTCTTTGGAGCATCGTAGGACCGCTGGGAAAGCCGATAAAAATCAAAAACTATGGAAATGTTGTTTTTGCCTCTGACGCTGTTTGCGGACAAGCGGAAAACTATGCGACGCTGAAAGCTATGAAGGAGGCCGGGAACTATACGATATCAATTCAGAGCTTTGAGAACAGGGATAATGTTTATCCCGAGGAATTTTTAGCCAAATCCGTTGCTGATGAGCACTACCTAACCACAGATGATGGAAGTGTTGGCATAAAAGGAAACTACTTAGATGTGATTAAAAAGCTAATAGAAAAGGATAAAGTAGATATAATCTTTGCAGGAGGAAAGCTTGGAACCCTTGCCAAGCTCGCCGAACTCACGAGGCCCTACGGGATTCCAACAATAGTAACCGTGAGGCAGATTATGGTTGATGGAACTGGAATGTGTGGTTCATGCAGAATTCTCTATGATGGAAAGATAAAATTTGCCTGCAGAGACGGGCCGATGTTTGATGCTCACAAAGTTGATTGGGAAGATGTTCTCAGAAGGGACAACCGTTTCTTGGAGCAGGAAAAGCTGGCAAAGGAGAGGTACCTCCAAAAACTTAAAGAAAAGCTGGGAAGGGAGGTGGTCTGAATGCCAAAACTCATCAAAGAGAGAGTTCCAACTCCTGAGAGGCCTGTTGAAGAGAGAATAAAGAGCTTTGTGGAAGTCAACTTGGGATATACACTTGAACTCGCTCAGAAGGAAGCTGAGCGCTGCCTGCAATGTCCTCCGGAGCATGCACCGTGCATAAAAGGGTGTCCGGTTCACATAAACATTCCTGCTTTCATAGCAAAAATTAAGGATGGGGATATTAAGGAAGCTCTGAGAATTTTATGGAAAGATAATACCATTCCGGCGATAACAGGGCGTGTCTGTCCTCAGGAAGATCAGTGTGAAAAGGTATGTGTTGTTGGTAAAGTTGGGACCGCTGTGAACATTGGAAAGCTTGAGCGTTTTGTCGCAGATTATGCAAGGGAGAAGGGAATTTGTAAAGAACTTCTTGAAGAAGAGATCAAGAAGATAGAACCTAAACCAAGAAAAGTTGCCATAGTGGGAAGCGGACCTGCAGGACTTACAGCAGCGAGTGAACTTGCAAAAATGGGGTACAAAGTCACAATATTTGAAGCTCTTCACGAACTGGGTGGAGTTTTGATGTATGGAATTCCTGAATTCAGACTGCCAAAAGAGATACTAAAAGTTGAACTTGAAAAATTGGAAAAGCTGGGCGTTGAGATAAGGAAGGATCACCTGGTGGGGAGAACTGTAACCTTAGAGGAACTTTTAGAGGAGTACGATGCGGTTTTCATCGGGACGGGAGCAGGAACACCAAAATTGCTGAACATCCCTGGAATACTGCTTGGAAGGATATACAGCGCCAACGAGTTCCTCACGCGCATTAACCTTATGAAGGCTTATGAGTTCCCAGAATACGATACCCCGGTAGCCGTCGGAAAGAAGGTCATTGTCATCGGTGCTGGAAATACCGCAATGGATGCAGCGCGCTCAGCCCTCAGGCTGGGAGCGGATGTCACCATCGCCTACAGGAGAGGAAGGGAGGATATGACCGCCCGTATTGAGGAGATTCAGCATGCGGAAGAGGAAGGCGTTAAGTTTGAGTTCTTCCTTAATCCCGTAGAATTCATAGGTGATGAGAACCACAAGGTCAAAGCTGTGAAATTTGAGAGAATGAAGCCGTTGGAAGAGCGCGATTCAAGAGGAAAGAGAAAAATAGTCGGAACAGGAGAATATGTAACGCTTGAAGCAGATACAGTTATAATAGCGATAGGGCTCGAGCCTAATAAAATAATAAGTGAATCAACGGGACTTAAAGTGAATCCGGATGGGACTTTGGTAGTGGATGAGAATTTAATGACTTCAATTCCGGGAGTCTTCGCTGGAGGAGATGCCATAAGAGGAGAAGCAACAGTCATTCTAGCGATGGGCGATGGAAAGAGGGCTGCAAAGGCGATAGATGAATACCTCAACAGAAAGCTCTCGTAGCAAATTCACGACTTTTTCTTCCTCTCTTCTTCGCTGAGCGGATATGGAAACGCTGTCGGTGGAGCGCTCATAAAATATGTTAGGATAGGCGCGCACACCATAGGTGTTTTCCGCATAAATAGCACAGAGGATTTGGAAGAAAAAATATCCCAAGCTTTTACATCATATGTAGGGATTGATTTCCATTGGAATCCCTCTCAAGAGGATTTAGAAATAATAAATCACTATATTGATAGAGGCTATAAATACTTCGTGTTTGATTCAATTAATTTAAGTTTGGAATGGAAAACAAAGCAGCCGATTCTCTATAAATTTAAATCTGATAAGATATACTATCCGATAGAGATAAGTTTCATTTCAAACAAAAGATACGGCTTGAGCAACATAATACTGTACATAGTGACGAAAAACGGCTGCGCAATCGCAGGAAACCCCGTAGCAGAGAAATTCCGAAGAGAAATAGCATTTTTATCTCTAAACAAATATGATTTGGAGAGTATTGACCATGACCTCAGCAATTTCATATCTTCGGGATACATAGATGTATACACGGCGGAGTATCTATCCAAAAACATTGAAGGGGATTTCATAGTTTACGAGGCGAAGAATCCTCCTTTTAATTATACGGGGTATATATTTCTAACCATTTTTTCGGTTTTAACTGTATTTCTAATATCAATCTATATTAAAAGAGCGAAGGAAAATTCCAATAATGAAAGAGAAGGCAAGAAAACATTGTATTTGGTGAAATTACTTATTCTAACATCTCTAATTCTCTATATAATTTTCAAATTCTTTGTGATCTATTACTATTCCACATCTGATTTATACAGTATCCGAATAAAGGAATTGATAGAATTCAGAGAAATATGGTTTATGTTTATGGGAATATTATTTAGTTTAATTGTCGTATCGTTTATGATAGCAACTTATTTTAGAAATAATCCGAAATTCGCCGTATACGGACTTTTATCTTCGTTCTCAGGCATATTGCTTTCTCTTCAGTATATATATCTGATTCCGCAGATAAACGCTATTTTTTACATAGTTGTATTTGCTTTGAACATCATAATTCTGTTGCCTATACTCATCTCGGAGTTGTCTAAGAAATTCACCGATAGATACAAATATTCACTTATAGCGGGTGTTATAATTATAGCTATCAATTGGATTTTATTTTATATATTTGAGTGCATCCTATTCGCTGTAGTGATGGTTATTTATGTATACAGATATTTCATTGGTAAGTATAAAGATAAGAAATTTTTAAGGGCCAAACTGTTTCATGCAATCTCCGTAATATTTTTGTTGTGTACAATACTCGGAATATGGCTTATGTTTTCCCATCTATATATAACTTTTATAGCTTCCTTCACATTATTCTCCAGTATTTTGGGTTTTATTGTTTTTATATCTTTGTCTATGAGTCATATGATTACGGAATACAATGAAAATCCTTAATAAACTCTCAACGATAACCCCGTAATGATTCCGGCTTACGATAACCACCTGCATCTCCGCCCGGAAGGTATGTGTATTGAAGCGGTGAAGATATTCAGAAAGTACGGCGGAACTCATTTTAATCTTGTTGTGTCTCCGCTGAACATAAAATACGACGAAAAATACTACCAGAAGATCTACGATGTAACCGTTAAAATTGCGGATAAAATTCGTTCCGAACTGGGAATTTTCGTTTTAGTAACTCTCGGCCCGCATCCCGCAGATATATCTGTCTGGCTCAAAAATGGAGATTTGGATTACGCTAAGGAAATGATGCTCCGCGGAATAGATTTAGCAGCCAGATATGTGGAGGAAGGCAAGGCCAATGCGATAGGGGAAGTTGGAAGACCTCATTATCCTGTATCACAGGAACTTTGGGATGCATCAAATCAGATACTTTTATATGCTATGGAGAAGGCAAAGGAAGTTGGATGTCCTGTTATACTCCACACGGAATCTCCCACGACGGAAACTTTCAGAGAACTGGCTCAAATGGCGGATAAGGTTGGCTTACGGAGGGAGAAGGTCATAAAGCACTACTCCCCGCCCTTCATCCGCGATGAGGAGAATCACGGGATTTTTCCGTCGTTGATAGCCAGCAGGAAAAATGTTATTGAAGCCATAAAAAAGGGAAAGAGATTCTTCATGGAGACCGATTATATAGATGACCCAAAGAGACCGAATGCCGTTTTACCTGTTTACTCCGTTCCGAAGAGAAACAGGATGCTCCTTGAAATGGGTCTCGCCACCGAAGAGGATTTGCATGTGATCCATGTGGAAAATGTTGAAAAAATTTACGGAGTGGAGGTGAAAATTTGAAAATACTGGAAGTTCTGATGAATTTAAAATACGAGGAGCGCAGAGGCTGGAAGAGAATTCTGCCGGGTCTCACAGTGGAGAGTGTTGCCTCACATTCTTTCTCCACAGCATTCATAGCCATGCTCTTGGCCATGAAAAAGAAAGCGAATGTGGAAAAAGTAGTTTGTATGGCTCTGCTGCACGATATTGCGGAAGGGGTAATCGGTGATATAACACCCGAAATGACCGATTTTATTGAAAAAGAAGAGACGGAAAGTAAAGTTATGGAATACATTCTGCGCGATCTTCCCGATGATATCAGGGATAAACTTCTCGCTCTATGGCGGGAATATATTGAGGGAAGGAGCGAGGAAGCAAAAATCGTTGCGGAAGCGGACAAAATAGATATGCATTTACAAGCGAAAAGATATGAAAAACTCGCCGATACTTCGGAGTTTCAGAATCATCACCTGTACATGAAGTTTTTGGAGGAAATGGAGGGATGACGGAGTTTCCTTACAAACCACGGAAAAATCAACTACGGATGCTTGAGGATTTGAAGAAGAGCATAGTGGAAAGGAGACACTTTGTTGCTGAAGCGCCAACAGGATTCGGAAAAACCGTGGTGGTTCTGTCCGCCTTAAAATCGGTAGGCGCGGAAAAAATAATTTATCTAACAAGAACTCTCTCACAGCAGAGAACGGTAATAAAGGAATCCAGAGTTCTGGGATTGAAAGCGATAGCGGTACAGGGAAGAGTCCACTACTGCCCAATCGCGAGAAAAAGCGAGGAACTTAGGAAGGGAGATTCCGAGGAACTTTCAAAATTGTGTACAACACTTAAAAAGAACAACGACTGCGAGTACTCAACTGAATTTCGGGGAGAAATATTCAACGCTTATCCAGAGGAGTTCTACGATGAATTGACTTCAGAGGGAGTATGTCCGTATATGGCTATGAAGTCAATGTTATCTAGCGCGAATATTGCCGTTGCTCCATATACATTCTATCTCAATCCCTTCATAAGAAGAAAATTTATGGAGTGGCTTTCGCATCCCAAGCCTATAATTGTTGTGGATGAGGCGCACAACTTTCCCGAAGTTGCCAGGGATTCTCTCACTGTGGAAATTTCGCACCGCTCTGTTTTATCTGCGGAGAAAGAAGCGGTGGAGCTGGGAGATCCCATGCTCTGTGAGGAATACCATGCATCCGATTTTCTGGAAATAATCGCGGAAATGCTTGATGAATTTTCGGAGGAGAGGGCACTTCAGCCGTACGAATTTGAGAGCATGGCAACGCAAAGATTGAAGGTATCCTTAGAAAAATACAGAGATATGCTTCGGAGGGGGATTGAGATAGGTGAGGAATTGAGGAGCGAGAAAGCGCGAAAAAGAAAACTGCCCCGTTCTTTTCTCTACCGCGTATCCGTGAACCTTCTTTATATGTCGGAAGAGAGAGAAAACACTATAAAGATAGCCAGTGGCGGCAGAAACCCGAAAATAACTATGTATCCTTTGGATATATCTCCTCTCACAGTGGATCTAAGAGCGACTGTATCCATCCATATATCCGGGACGTTATACCCTCTGGATTATTACAGAGATGTTATATCTCTTCCAGAGAGCACTTTTATGAAGATTTATCCATCCCCCTTTCCACGCGAGAATTTACTCGTTTTATACGCAGAAGATGTAACATCAAAGTACGAGTTCAGAAACGAAGAAACTTACCGAAGGATGGCAGAATACATAGAGAAAATAATATCTTTGGGAAAAAATGTAGCGATTTTCTTTCCGTCCTATAAATTTATGGGCGAGGTTCTTAAATATGTGGATGATGAGATTATTGTGGAGGGTAGTGAAGATTCAAACATCCTTTTGAGTAGGTTTATAAGGTATGGTGGTGTTATCGCGGGAGTTCTAGGCGGAAGGTTCTCTGAAGGCATAGACTTGCCCGGAAAACTTCTGGAGATAGTCATTATAGCTGGACTGCCATATCCCCAGCCAACTGTGTACAGAAAAGCCCTGATGAATTACTTTGACAACATTCTGGGCAAAGGATGGGAGTATGTGTTTGAAGTTCCAGCGATAAGAAAAACAGTACAGGCGATAGGAAGATTGATAAGGAGCGAGAAAGATAAAGGAGTTGCAGTTATACTGGATAAAAGGGCGTTCAGACTCGGAAACTATTACAAAAATTTTAAAAGATGTTCTAACCCTCAAAAAATTATAGAAGAGGTTAGAAGATTTTTCAACGATTTCTCCTGAGTATCCATACAGCGGCGGGCATAACTACAAAGTACAGATATACTATTGATATTTCGGGAACACCGCCAACCACAGCGTAAATGTGTATTGAGGAACTCGTGGTTATCAGAATTTCGTTTGTGATTCCATCCTCGTTGTAGTCAAATTCGTGCCATCCAGTAATAGATTTTATGAAAGCAAACGAAAGCAAGTCTGTGGAGTCATCATCCTCACTTACAACTCCCTCCCACAGAAGAGAGCCATCCGTGCCTGAAAGTATTCTGAGATATGTCGTATATTTAGATGTTGCCGGGTCCTGATAGTAAATAACTGCAAAAACATCGTTCGTTCCGTCTCCGTTTATATCCCCGCCAAAATAAAGCTGAGATGTCCAATTTGCGAAGTCGTTGTTGTTCAAATCCGTGTAAACTGTGGCGTTCCATATTATGGAGCCATCCCGCATTGAAACCGCAAGGACATAAATGTAAACACCGGAGCCATCATTGTAGTATCCCTGACCCAGAAGGGAATCCTGCAACGAATCACCGTTTATATCGGTAATTTCCTTTTTTATCGTGGTACCTGGCATGCCCGTTACAAGTCCGCAATAAGATGCCGTGTAAAGCGTATTTCCCTGAGCTCCGTTTATTCCCGTTAGTATAACATCTCTCCGATATGATGATTCCACCTGATAATCCTTGTAGCCCATAAGATATACATCCGGAGTGTCGTCGGAATCAATGTCGTTTGTTGAAAGGAATATTGTGTAATTATAAGATGTATCCGTAAGTTGCTTCACCCACACGGTTGTATTTGCGTATATATCCCAGCAAACTATCTTTGAATTGTTATCCACGAAAAAGAACTCGCCGTAACCATCTCCGTTCACATCCAGAGTTTGAACATTTATATGCTGCGCGTAAAATACCTCATCCGTGAATATAGCGTATGTTGTGAAATTATTGATTTTTGTAACATAGTATCCCATGAGATTTCCCGAAGAACTGACGAAATTGAGATAAGTTAAATTTCCGTTGGTGACGAATGTAGGAATAACAAAATCCGTATATCCATCTCTATCATAATCGTATGTTTTTCCTAGAGAAAGTGCGGTGATAGGGTTGGAAATGAGCACTACTCCTTTCAGTGTAGTGTTCCACAGCAGATTTCCTGTAGCGCTGTCCAAAATCTCTATGGTTGTGTTTCCCGGATTCGCGGATAAGTTGACTATGGCCAAATCACCGTAATCTCCGTTCACACCTCTCCCGTTAAATTCCAGAATATCCACGCCGAAGACCGGGTATCCCGGCTGTGTAGCCCCCTTATATTCTTTCTGCCATATAGTGGTGAGGGATTCGTTATAAGCATATATGTTAATTTGGTAGAATCCATATCCGTAATACTCACCGTAGCTGTAAATAATGGATAAGAGATACACCTCTCCATTTATATATTCAACATCAAATCTAACCGCGTGAGATGATACAGGAACATTTATCGTACCGTAATTTATTGTTGATGGTAGAATTATCGCTTCATATGCCTTCACGGAATAGGAAGGATAGTTTAAGCTGTACACGGATATATGGGAGGTATCGCTGCGATTTACGAATATCACATACTCATGTTTGTGCAGAAAATTTCCATATTCATCCAGCACGATCATACCGTAAACGCTTGGGTCAATGACAACCTGATCCCCGTTTTCACTGTAGCCCACATCCATAAAAACTTTTCTGGATATTTCAGAACCATCGTCCCCGTTGAGAAGTATTAATGTGTACTGCGAGGCAGTCAGATTTTTGGTGATTACGCGAATTTCCGCTTTCCCGTCGGAGTTGGAATCGGGTGTATACTCAGCATTATACACTACACCGTCCGATGCGGAAATATTCTTCGTCCAGACTTCCTGTGGCGAAAATGATGTATTTACAAAGTACTGGTGCTGTCCAGATATTCCTATACCTGCAAGCACAATGCCTATGACCACAATAATAAGTATCTTTTTCATAGTATCACCGGCGGCTAGATGCTAACAAAATATAAAAATATTTTCATCAATATTTATGTGATGAAAATTTCACATAATTGATGTTTCACCCCATGTATTTTGCCACCGCCCTATCAACCATCTTCTTTACATCATCACCCTTCCCTATCTTTTTGGAAGCCAGAAATCCGCGAGCATAATCCCTTATTTCAAGGAAGAGGCTCATCGCCTCTATGTTTCTTTTTAGCGCGGATTTGCAGGATGCTATGTTGAATCTAACATCAAAGCCTCCCGCCTGAAGGTCCTGAAAAATCTCAAGTGCCTTATCGTATTTTTTGTTTTCATAGAGATGTGCGGCGTAGATCCATTTTGCCATCTCGCTTCCATCTTCCACAACGAACTTTTCTCCGAGTATATATTTCGCGAATGCAACTTCAAAATCCGAAACCTTTTCTGCTTCTTTCTTTTCAATTTTCTCAATCTTTTTATCAAGTTCTTTCAGAAAATTTTTGTAGGACCTGTTTTTGGGACTGAGTTCAAGAGCCTTTTCCATAAAGCCCTTCGCAGTAAGGTAATCTTCCAGAGCATCATAGCATAAAGCCAACAGAGCAAAGCCGCGGGCATCTTCCGGCCTCTTTGCGGTGTACTCTTGAAGTACTTTAATTGCCTCTTCATAACGCTTGTTCTCAAAATAAAGAACGGCCTTGTTGTATAGAGGTTCTAAATAATTTTTATCAAGCTCGTGTGCAATATCGTAGCATGTAATTGCCTCATCTAACCGCTTGAGTTCTTTGAGTGCCACTCCTTTATTGTTCCAAACATGCGGTAGTTTTTTGTTTATTTTAAGCGCGCGGTTGTAACATAGCAATGCTTCCTCCACCTTCCCCATAGAATGGAGAAGAAGGCCTTTTGAAGCCCAAGCATGGTAATACTGCGGGTCTATCTCCACCGCCTTATTATAAGATTTGAGTGCTTCATCAAACTCCTTCATGTCTTCATAGCACATACCAAGAAGATGCCAGGCCTCGGCCGTCTCATTTTTTATTATTAAATCTTTTAGAAGTGCGGCTGCCTCCGAAAATCTTCCCATTCCGCGTAGCGCTTTGACTTTTATTATTGTAGCCTCATACGAATCTTTCATTTTAAGCGCTTTTTCTGCGTATTCCAGTGCTTTCTGATAGTTCTCTTCTTCGTAAAAGTCTTTTGCCCACTGGAGATATTGGTTGAATGTTTCACTGCTTGGAAGTTTTCTTTCCTCTCTTAGATATTCTTTGCTTTTCTGGAGTTTTTCCAGCAAATCGTAATCTTTGAGCATTTTTTCAAAACCGTTTCTATCCACTATGACAATATCATGTCTTTTCGCATATTTGATCGCATCATCATCGTATTCTCCAGTAGTTATTATAAGATATTTTATTTGAAGAAGCGAAAGATCCACTATATCGGCTATATCTCTTCTCGTAACTCTATTTTTCTTTATGAAAATTATGATATAGTTCAACTCCTCTGCGGGTAATTTGTAGGTAGCGTTTACCGCTATTATCCTGCCCCTCTGAACAGAGCTTTTCACATTAAAACCCATTCTGTAAACTAATTCAAGACAAATTCTTCCGAATTCCTCATCGGATAGTTTCTCTATCATCATCCACCACCAAACCTTTCATTCATCCTTTTGCGAAATTCCTCTGCTTTCTCTTTCTGTCCAATCTCTTCAAGAACTTCTATCAGATTTTTATAGGATTCTTTATGCTGGGGATTTATAGCGATTGCCGTCTGAAAAGATTGGATTGCACCGCCGTATTTTCCTATTCTGCGGAGACATACCCCCCTTAAATACCACGATTCCCAGTCGTCGTTTTTTATCTCTATTGCTTTGAGGAAAGTTAGTTGAGCATCTTCGTATTTTTCCATATTCATAAACGCTTTCGCTTTCTTTTTGACAATCTCAAAATCATTCGGGCTCTTTTCCAGATATTCATCACAGAGTTTAACTATTTCATTGTGAGATTTCTCGTCTTCAAGAATTTCCAAGAGTTTAATAAGATAATTTCTTCCACCGAATTTTTCATATGCTTTGTAAGAGTATTCTTTTATCATTTTCCTATTTCCTTCAAATTCTCCCACCTTTATCGCCCAATTGTAGAGATTTACATTCTCATCGTTTATCTCTAAGCCCTTAACTATGAAATTTTTGGCCATGCTGAGATAATAATCTTCCTCAACCTCAAATGGCGCTAAATAATGCTCTCTGTGCAAATGCATTTTGAAGAGAAGTATGGAAAGGTAATGGTAGGCCTCATCGTCCATCTCTAAACTTTTTTCTATTTTCAGAACTTCGTTCAGAAGCGAAAGGTCCTCCGATGTAATGTGAGGAACCTCTGGATATATCAAGAGTTTGAAGTACGCTTTGAGCTTTGATATATCTTCAATTTCAAAATTTCTTACCGCCTTATATGCCCCGATCCCAACCCACACGCTCTTGGTCGCTATTAAGGGATTTTCCACCCTTATCTTCTTCGTGCAGTTATTACATATGGGTTTCGCACTTTCTTCCCCACACAGAATGCATTTCACAAAAAGAAAATATGATTAACAATTAAAAATCTTTCGGATAGGTAATTAATCAAATATTTTGGGGTAAAAATATATAGTATAAACAACTGGAAGTAATGCTATAAAATCCAAAAAGATCCAAGAAATCTCAGATACGGGAACATTTTTGTATTCCCAAATCCATAACTTTGCATATACATGCTGGATGCCACTTTCAACATCGCTTGTAGTTCCAATTGTGATTATTTCAAAATGTGAATCTCCATTGAGATCTTGGAAACACATTTGACTGATCTCAGTTTCCTCCCTATCAAGCCAGTAATATTTTGCCTCCATGCTCAAATTGTTTCCTGCGAAGGTGAAACTTGATAGAAAACCCCAATATGTTGAGGAAGTCCCACCAGAAGGGCCTGAGGATGTTCCGCATACCACAATCTCAGGAGAGCCATCAGAATCAAAGTCCTCGCAGGCCAGATCCCATACCCAGCAGTCTCTATGGGTTGTGCTCTGTGGGTCTATATAAAATTGCATTCTACATATTTGGAAAAGCTCATAGTTCCATACTGAGATTTCTCCGGCAATAACCACATTTTTGTTGGTTCCTCCCGCTATTATTTCTTTATATCCATCAGAGTTTATATCGTAGAGGGTTATTGTGGAAATTGTACAGGAATTCACATCAATCCACGAAACATCTTTTATCTTAACTAGCCCGGAGGCAAGAAGATGCCATACGGTTATCTGTGCTTTTGTTTTATTTTGTCCGGAATCCACATAACCAGTAAATCCGCCAACAACAATTTCTTTGATTCCGTCGTTGTTAAGGTCATCAATATCAACATATAATGTTCCTGTATTGTTTGTGCTGTTATCCCACCATATTTTCTTGTCTATTAAATTCAAACTGAGATCTTCCTGAATTTTCCAAACACTCAGAGAAGCCATTCTATGTTTTGTTCCGTTCTCCGTCCACTTAATGCTTCCTGCTACTATAATTTCCAAGAAACCATCATCATTCACATCGCATACCTGCAGATAGTTAACGGAACTGTCCTTATCCTGAAAATCTCTCCAGCTAACATTATTTACAAGAATTATATGCCCAGAGAAATATTTCCATATTCTTATGTCTGCCATTGAAGGACTATCTTTAAAATCAAGACTGCCTCCTGTGAGAATGTATGTTGTGTTCTCCCAACTAAAAGTTTTTATTACATTCGGAGTAGCTCCCTCCTCAGGATCTCCATACCATACTCTCTCACCGATCAGCTCCAACTGCTCGGAAAATTTCCAAACTCTAACGCTTGCTTGGAAATGATATTGAAACCATGAAGTTTCGTTGTAATCAAGAGAGGTTGTTATTATCTCAGGAGAACCATCAGAATCAACATCTCCAGTAGTTACGGAATATCCTACGGTACCCACCATGCTCATAAACGGATTAGAGGATGAGCCATTGGCCCACTCCATAGAGCTTAAAAGAGTAAAGTTTGATTGATAATCTCTTAACCCTTGATGAAAATTATCTTTATCTCCGTTAGGTGATTGACAGAAAATTCCAGCACAACAAATGATTATTTGAGTTATTGCAATACATTTTAACAGATGTACCATCCATGACATAGATCTCTATATTTTCCATTGCTATTTAAATTTTTAGTTTTTGCGAATGTGTCCAAAAATTGAGTAGAGAATTAGTTAATGATTAATTAATATAATTATGTTTATTGGTGAAGTGTGATGGGAGAGATGCTTAGGGTTAAGAATAGAAAGACTGTAAATAAAATTTTGTTTGGTGATAGATTAATGGCTATGCTAACCGCAGATAGATTTTGGATGAGTAGATTATGCATCTGGATAATATTCTGGATTCTGTGGTT
>Ga0190313_1000841_pt1 | contig 17372 bp, 30 predicted proteins | sample 4870071011_MG_FD_169989 | JGI IMG/M metagenome (GOLD analysis project Ga0190313, IMG submission 169989) | Hydrothermal vent sediment bacterial communities from Southern Trench, Guaymas Basin, Mexico - 4870-07-10-11_MG | ecosystem: Environmental > Aquatic > Marine > Hydrothermal vents > Sediment ...
ATTATCGGGTGATGAGGCAGGCAAGGGGGTTTCGGGCTTAGGCCCCGATGGCGTAGGCCTGCGTGGGTTCAAATCCCACCCCCCGCACCAGTTGATTAGCTTCTCTATGGCCTCGCATGGCCCTAGAGACTTAGAGCGCTTACGCTTAGACTCAACATCGTACCACTCCTTGATTAGGTAGTAATGCCCGTTAATCCTGCGAACCCTATAGAAGACCGTGCCGCCCACCAACTACCACCTCATAAATTAATGCCTACTTAAAGGTGTGGGGAAATAACACAGGCCATCAACTAGGGAAGGATACCGCAGTCAAGGACTATTTGAAGACTGCTAGAAACCACTAGCTAACCATTAAGTATCATCATGTCTTAACACAATGATGGGCATTTCAGTTTTTTCCTTTTCCTTTAAGACTTGAATTATTATTAGGGCTTTCCTCCCGACTAGAGGCTCTAGTTCCTTACCTAGGTATATTACAGGACCTCTATTTGTCCTACCTATCTTGCGGGGACCAACCGCATACACAGCCTCAATCAAGGAGTCAGAACCCATAACCCATACCCATGACTACAGACGGTTTTCTCACTCAAAAACACTAGCACTCCAGAGGAAGCTGTGCAGGTTCTCGTTCTATATTTATATTTATATATAAGGTATTAATAAAGACTGTCTGCTTGTAACTTCTGCTTGAAACACCTGCATAAAACCTTATTAACCCCCACCACGAATAATACACGGTGAGCTCAGATGGTGAAAATCGTGGATGTAGAACACGGTGTTGTGGTTGGGAAAACCATGATGGGCACACCAAAAACAAAAACCATATACCACATCTACGACATGGACAACAACAAATCATGGACAACATACAATTTTGATACAACAAAGCACAATTGCAAATACGTTGGGCGTGTCGGCTCCCGTGACCGCTATGTTTGTTACGATTAAACCTAAACCCATTTTTATTTTTTTATCCATCTTCGGTAATACCTCTCATTAACTTCTGTTCATAACTTCTGTATATAACGCTTATATATAACTTCTGCATAATATTATTTGGTGATTAAATGAAGTTAAGGGAATTTAAAGTAAAATACATGACTAAACTCAGTCTTTATAATCCGAAGAATGAAGTTGAAGAGAAGTTGAAGAATGAAATCGTCATGAAGGTTTGGTATATGCGTAAACTATTTCTGCCATCGTTGATAAAGCTACTGAATTCCGCGTTAAATAATGAAAACGTATCTGAGGGATTCAAGTCAATTATACGTGATATGCTTGAGGATGTGCAAAACATAACATAGTTATGGTTAAAACTACTATATTTTTGGTTTGACTATTTCTACTTTCGCACGTTTTCTGAGTTTCTTCGCTATTTCTTCTACTTTCTTCATGGCGTTCTTGAGTGTTTCCTTGGCTTCCTTTTTTACTTCCTTATCGTACATCTCGACTATTTTACTGTAGTTCTTACTTGTTAGTTTTAGCCCCTTCTTTTTGGCGAACTCCCTAAGTGATGGTGGTTTATACTTCGTTATGACTGTCCACCACTCCCTATCTAGTGGCGACCAGATTAGTTTCTGTTTCTTGAGCTCTTCCTTTATTTGGTACGTATCACCCCTAACATACAGTATTACGTTGACACCATTATATCTTAAGCCCATAACAACTCTAGGCTTCTTTTTCATTTTCTTTTTCTCTTTGCCCATGTCTATTGTTGGGAGGTCGTATCTTTCTGGGTGCTTAAGCCATGTCTCGAAGTACTTAGGTACCTTGCCTGCGTACCTCAAATCCATTGTCTTAGAGCGTTTAGAGCGCTTACTGAATAACTCCCTAGCCCTCCTCATGAGTTCTGGGTTCTTTAAGGCCTCCTCAACCGTTACTCGCTTCTTCCTAGACCTCCTCCTAGCCAAGACCCCTACCTCACTTCCCCCTTAGCTTCATGAGTTTCTCACGGAATTTGTCTACGATTTTCCTTGCCTCTCTCTTCTTGCCCCTCATGGTGCTTGCCTTCTTTATGATTAGCTCAAGAAGGTTTAGCCTACTCATGGCTGTCCTGTAGGAAATCCTGTGTCTTCTGTAGTCCTGAATTATGGCTTTGCATATACCCCTAACCTCCTTAATCGTATCTAGTCCAGCACCCTTGATGTCTGGGACTCTATGACCGAGGTAGACAGTCCTCCTACCAGTCCTAGGGTTCTTCCTACCTCTCCCAGACCTAGACCTCCCACGCCTACCCACACCTAACCCCGTAAATTAATGCTTTACCCTCCTCCTACGCCTCCTAGAGCGCTTAACACCTAGAGATTTAAGCAGAGACTTAACTAGTGACTTCTTAGCCCTCCTTAAATCACTCCTCCACTCCCTACCAGCCCTCCTAATATTCGCTCTAGTCCTCCTACCCAACTCACGAACAAACCACCTAAGACCTGAAACACGCCTACGCCTACCCACAGCAAAACCCAAAGAAAAATGCTTAAACAACTATGCCCCACTTCTTGTACTTGTAGTAAGGTATGCCTGAGGCTATCCAGATATTGCCCCAAGAGTTCACTAGTATGGGGTATTCCCTTCTATACCTTAGGTAGTATCTGTAGTACTCCTCAACAACACGCTTCTTAAAGAACTCCTTAAGCCCGTTAATTTCGCCTTCAGTAGTTACTGATGTTACGATAACTACCTGTGATTGCCTAACAAAAGGTACTGTAGCTTTTGAGTAATGAAACGCTACAGCAAGAAACCAATGCTTTATTTTCGGATTCTCATGCCTTATCCTCGCTAACTGATTGAGGAATTGCCTCGACTTCCTTTCCCTTGTCTCTAATGCGAAGCTAACATCATCAATGAATACGTATGCAACCTTACCCTTTAAGCCCCTAATGGTTTCCCAGAAATCATCTACTCTATCCCAATCGAACTGAAAGTAAACAGACTTAATATTAGAAGTTCTCCAACCATTCTTTCCGTAATCATACCTTGGGAAAACCTCCCTTAACTCCTGAAGCAAGTGGTAACCAACATTAGTCTTACCGCTACCCATCTTTCCTATAATACTAATCATAACCAGAGGCAACTTATACTCCCTAATGATTGGATTCTTAACGTAGTCGAATAGAGTTCTACCCACAGCAACCCCCATAAGTATATGCTCTCGGTTGGGTTCCTGCAAAGAATCTATGGTAACCTCCGTTGGCTGAGTGTGATGTAGTTATGAGGGGTTCCGTTGGAAAAGTGATGGTTTTCGTGATGAGTTCAGTCCTGCACTCCCTTTTTGTAGCTTACAATAGGTATTCTAGTCTCATATCTTCTTACTAGTAGTCCTGCCTCGTCCATTAGGTCTGTTATCTTTGAGAATGTCTCCCTTATTAGTTCCTTAATCTTTAGTCTTGTATGTTCCTTACACTTCAGTGTTTGGCATCTCGCTAGCTCTTCAACCAGCTTATCCCTCTCTTTAGTGTATCTCTTAATTATTGTTAGGGCTCCCTCCCTACCGTCGCTGTCGTACTTAGCGTCCTTAGGGAGTGCTGAAACAAGTGTCAGCATTACTTCCTCAGCCATATCTATGTCTCCAGCCATCATTGAGTGCAGGAATTGGAGGAGGGTTGTAGCTAGGAACTCATCGTATGAGTGAACCGTACCGAAGAAATACCTACTCTTAAGTACTGTCTTCTCGCTCATTTCATTACCGCCCCAATAACTACTGAGGCTATAGTCATTATTAGAACGAACACTATTAGGTACTTAATAGTCCTTATAGAGGATTCCAGCTCCTCGCTCGTCGCCTTCCTAGCGTAATCAATCGCTGTCTCTAGAACGATGGGGTTGTAGGCCCTAGACTGCCATTCCTCAATCTCCGATACCTTAATCGCTATGGGGTCTGAGACATGGATTTCAGCATCAACAACCTCCTCCCTCTCATTACCTTCCTCATCCTTCACTCTACCCCTTACCTCCTTCACCTTATAGACACCGTACTTAGCACCAGTTATTGCAGCCATCTTCTCTACGTCCTGAGTTATTGCGTACGGTAGGTAAACAACGGCTATGTGCTGCGCTCTTGGTGAGTTGAATACCCTGTAGATGGTGTCTGGGTGTGTGAATGCCTTACCGTACCTACCTAAATCTAGGAATTGCCCCGCCATTGTTCGGGGCTCGATGATTCTAGCCATCCTATCCTTACCGATAGCGATTACGAGGAACCTCGACTTAAGGAACCTCCAGAAGGCGCCAGCACTATACCTAAGATATGCTAGGTAGCCTACAGCACCAATCATACCTATGAGTAGTACGCCATCTATTAAGAGGTCAATCATGGGGTTCCCAGTCAGGAGTAGTCCGAGCATTACTCACCACCACCGAGTAATGCCTCAAGCAATGACTTCCTCCTCGGCTTAGGCCTCTCGGGGGGCTTAACAACGAATAGGGCCTTCTCGATACCGTTTACTGAGCGCCTCAACTGAAGCCTAACAACTAGTTCTACCTGCTCCTTATCTATTAGGTCGCTGAAGTCAATCTCGGTTGGGGGCCTACTCATTAGGTCTAGGAGTAGTAGGTACTTAACCTTATAGATTAGCTGCCTATACTCCCTCTCACTAATGTATGACTGAGTTAAGACCTTATCCAGTAAGCCCCAGAACCTCTCAAGTAGTGACTGCTTCGTGTGGGGTAGTGACGGCTCAACCAACTCCTTATAGAGCTGCGGGGTTAGCGGTACAGCAGCCCTCTGAATACTCTTAGGCTCCTCCCCCTCCTCACTCATTCTCTCACCCTAATCCCTATTATCGTCTTGAACGCACCCACTAGGAAATCAACTATCGCTAACGTCATCATGAAGTACTGTAACGGCATATTGCCTAGGTATAGAGTTAGTGTTGCCCCGTCAGACCACATAGCGTATGGGATCATCATTGATGATATGAGGCATACTACAGCAGCTATGAAGCCAATGACCGCCCACCTAGATATGAAAGCCATGACCGTCAATATAATGCCTAGAACCGTCAGTGTAAGAACGAATACAGGGTCAGTTGCCTGAGCCATAACTATAGTCACGTTATTGACTGAGGTAGTATTGACTACGGGCATTCAACCACCCCGCTTACTTATGCACCCTCAATGAGTACCCAGCCCCTACCTTTCTCGTAGTACATCATGGCTTCAGAGTATAGGAATACGGCTAGCTTCCTAGCCCATTCGGGGAGTCTAGACATCTCCTTATGGTCATCAACACGGTATGGAACCCTACCCAACCACTTACTCTTGAATTCCTCCCAGAACTTTGGGTGCACTATGGCTGTGTCTTTATTACCCTCAAGAACTACGGCTCCCTCACTCCTAGCCTTCCTAACGAATGCTTCGGGATTCCTGAGCTTTTGCGCAACATCGCTAAGAAAGATAACGCCCTCCTCTTCAAGAATATCCATAAGCCTTCTCTTCTTTGAGGACTTACTAGAATCTCTAGTATATTGCTTATTTAATTTACTGGGAGAACCCCCAGTAACGTTACTGGGAGGCTTATTTAATTTACTGGGAGTACTACTGGGAGAGGTCATGGAGGTTACGTTGGGATTCCCAGTAATATTACTGGGAGAGTTACTGGGAGGGTTCCCAGTAGAGTTCCCAGTAATTTCCGTTGGGTTTCCCAGTACTTGGCTACGTTGAGATTCCCAGTACTTAACGAAGTCGTTGTAGGTGTTGAGGAGGTAGTTAATCAGGTCTGGAACACTGAAGCCCTTAAGCCTAGCCATCTCTTTAAGCCTCTCATAAACCTCACGCTTAAGAGTAACATTCACATACCTCTCAAAACGGGATTTCACAGTAACTCACCCAGTAATATATGCACAACTACTGGGAGACCACACAGTAACTCAGTAACCGATTCAAAAAGTTTAAACCTGCTTGAACTACTTAAATCTTAGCTAACACCAAGAAGCCCTAGTTACACCCATGGCTCTAAAATCTTTTTTATTCTTTCACGTTTTTCTGGGGGTAGCTCCTCTGATATCACTAGTAGTGCTTGAGCTATGGCCCTTGAGTATGGGTTAGCCTTAGCAATCAGTGCCGAATCCACAGGTACTGCAAACCTCTTGTAGTCTAACCAACCAATAAGTATTGCTAGGGGTACGTAGGCAATTATGACTGCAACAAAGAACTCCAGCAACCCATTAAAGATATTCTTTAGTGATGGTATGTACTGAATGAGTAGCCTGTATTGAATAACTATGAAATTAGCCATAGCAAACAGGAAAGCGAAGTATGTGCTGTGCCCACGCCTGAAGTAAACCCAGAGCCTAATTATGAATGACTTGGGGTTCCTCCTAATAAAGGTTGGAATCACCTAAACCACCTCAAGAGATAGCACGGTTAATCACCTCCTTAAAGCTCTCAATGAAGCTCTCCCTAGAGAAGAGCTTAGCCCTTTCGATAACTTTCACCCTCATGGCTTGGTATTCCTTCAAAGCCTTCTCCACAGCATTGATGGCCTCATCAATACTTGTGAAACCCAATCCGTACCTACCCCTGTCTATTATGTCTAGCCAAGGGCCCCCCGACCTGTGAACTACAGGTATGAGACCTGATGCCATCGCTTCAACGACAGCTATGCCGAAGTGCTCCCCAATCATTGCGTGAAGGAACACCTTAGATCTGGAGTATACTCTTAATTGCTCATCCCTAGGTACATTCCTTAAGAGCCTAACATTCCTTAAGCCCAGTCTTTCCTTCATTTTCACCAGCTTTGAGTAGTAAGTACTGCTTACTTTACCTGAATAAGCACCAATTATGATGAACTCTATATGGGGTAGTTCCTTAGCTAACCTAAGTATGAATTCGTAATTCTTCTCTGGTGTGTACCTACCGCATGAGACAACCCTATCCCCCCTATCCCTATTCTCCGACACCTTGAGGAAATCCCCGACATCAACTGGGGGATATAGAACCGTAGCTTCTGCTCCTACGTACCTTTTTATGGCTTCTTTACTGAACTCAGAATTTGTTAGGAGTACTTTCCATTTCATTTTTCTCACAAGCCATGACTGAATTTTCTCGTAGGGGTAGAAGTAGAGCCTCCAGAAGAGAGACTTAGAATACTTTGCGTTTACAGGGAACTCCTTAACCAGTGCAAAGGTAGGGTAATGCATATATATTATGTCGGACGACACGGGTAGGACATCGCCGTGGGTATTAACTACTAGGTCACACCCATCTCTTGATGTAATTATTTTGAGGAACGTGAGAAGCCTCATGTAGATTCCGAAAGCTCTAACCCTGAAAGGAATTATAGTTAATTCCTCATCAGGCCTCACGGCATCTCCTACCATCTTCTTCACGAAATTCCAGTCCGTGGGTTCGGTAACAATTAATCTAGTGGTGAAACCCATAGATTTAAGGGCCTCAATAACGGCAAGACATACCCTCTCGCCACCACCTACAGAGTTAAGAGTGCTGTGTACCACACAAACCCTCACAAGCCCCCCAGAATGTTATGCACTCAGAATGAAGTGATGAGGAAGATTTGAGTGGGAAAAAGGGTTTTGGTTTTGGGGGTTTTGCTGTGTGTTTTAATGGGGTTTCTTGGTGGTTGCTTAGGTGTTATCTCTTCTTTCTTTTCTTTCTTCTTGATTTTCTGCGGTGTCTGCGTCTTGCCATGCTTAGTCGCCTCTAGCTGTTCTTACGAATGAGAATACCACTGTTAGTAGTACGCCGACAGCGGTCAGCACGATACCTACTAAGGCTATGTTCATGCCCGTCTGAGTGTAGCTCTCTGCTTGAGTCCTCATTTGATCCCATACAGTGCCGTTGAGGTTGAGGTCGGTGAATACGTCCTGCATTGTTCCAGCTATTACGCCAGCTAATAGAATCGCTACCAGCACTAACGCAATACCTATACCGAACCCTAGGAGGGCGTTACCTATGTTTATTATTCCCTTCCTTCTTAGCTTCCAGAGCCTCATACTGTACTCCCCGATATATTATGCTTACTCCTCCCTACCCCAGACTAGGCGGAATACTAGGTATGCTAGCGATAGTGCTAGACCTACGGTAGCTAAGCCCCTTAACTCTGGCTTGATGAGACCAGCAGCAGATATGACGGCTAGGGCTGCAGCAGCCAAACCTGCAGAACCCCTCTTAATGTAGATAGTTGCGGGGACTAACAGCAGGACAGCATAGGTTAGTATGCCCCACATAGACTCATAGAAAGCAACAACAGCTGTGGGTGCGAATACTGCTTGCGGGCTTGGGTATGACTCACTCATTAAGTGTATGTGTACCTCGCCTACAGCCTTCAATATGTTGAGGGCTACCTTATGAGTACCTACCCACTCAATCTCGAATAAGCCTGTAGTGTTCTCCTCAACGAATGACTTAGTCATGTTGTGGATAACCAGCTTTGAAGCACCTATGCTGGAGGCGTCAATAATGACTTCAGACTCGCTAGTGTATCCTGAGAGGACGGTTATTGACTCATTAGTTATGGTTATTAGCGAGCCAGCAGTTAGGGGGAAGAACCTGTAGTAGGTACCCATAGGGCATGTAGCCACAACCTCATACTCACCAGCAGGAAGCTCAACCCTCTCATCAAAGAAATCACCAATAACAACCTCCTTAACCAAGGAACCATCACTAGCATCAAAGAACCTAACAACACTCCCTACAGGGAAGAACCTCAAGTGAACATAAGTGTCGTTATATAGTCCCTTAACGACCCATAACCACTTAGAGTCAGCCTCAACACGGGAAACACCGCCGTAGGGTGTTCCGTGATTGCCGTAGGGGCTTAGGTCAAGGTAGTGAGTACCGTTAAAGAAGGTGGGGTCGAGGAAGTAGGTTGGTGGTATGTTAATTATGTTGTCATCTATATCACCTAAATTATCTGGGTCAATGTACTTACCCAACCACAACATAGCGTAGCTAATCAGACCCTTATACATGACACCATGCCAAATATTGTTGTGCCCAAGATACAATCCCTCTATACTCACACTTTTATTTAATTGGGTGTCTGTGTAGGTGGTGTTGAGTATGTCGCCATTCACACTAGCTGTGTACTCTATTGTTGTATCGTTCAGGTATCTAGCAGAGAAGATAGCGTCATACCACTCGCACGGCTGTGTGAGGGCTAGCGCTCTGTACCTATTGTATACATGTCTGAAGTTTAGCCACCCACTATCACGTACAGTGAATGACATGTCATGTGTTTGCGTTCCGAACGGCTTATAGTCCCAAGGTCTATCGAATTCCTCACTATACGGGTACTCTGTATATTTAAATGACACACGCCACGTAGAGCTACTGTATGTTGGCGAGTAAAATGGACTGCCATACGTCACATCAGGGATGTCATATACTATGTAGTCGTCTTGCCCGTCGAAGTACCAGTCCCACAGATGCGGTGCTATGGCGTCTCCTGCTTGGATAGCTATTACTTGCTTGATTACTGCGTATGTCTCTATACCGCCTGCTAGAGCGGTGAGTGATGCTGTTAGGGTTATGAGTGGTAGTGTTAGGGCTAGTAGAAGAATTAGTGATGTTTTCCTCATTCCATCACCTCATGGTCTTGAATGCCCTACCGCTGAGTAGCTGTATCACACCGACGGCGTACATGAAGTCAACACCAACCGTTAAGACGCCAGCTAGCTCATCTGGTATTATAGGTATTAGTGACTTGATGTAGTACCCTAGAAGGAATGCTGCCTTCACTGCCTCAGTGAATATCTTTAGGGGTGTTATGAGTGTTGATAGCCAAGGGAATGTAGATTCAGTACCGTTTATCGTTATGTTTGCTATCTGGATGGATAGGTTACCCTCAACACTTACTCCCCCACCGAAGTTCACGGCGTTTAACGCCCCAAGGAATCCAGTGAACAGCATTATGAATAGGGATATAGCAGCTATCCTCACAGCCTACCCCACAACTTAATGCCTAGTAATCAACGCTAGAACAGCAATGAACGCCACAACACCCACACCCACATTACTGAATACTTCCTCACCGTAAATCAGGTTCACTAAATACATGAGTGCGACAGATATACCCGCAGCTATGCCTCCCCATCTACGGTCAGCAATCAAGAGAGGTAGTAGGGCAAGCATCGGTGCCGCAAACCTGAATAGCTCTATCTTTGATAGCTGCATTATCGTGGGCGGTAAGTATGTAATGTTGAGACCCGATACATTAACCTTGGGCGTAGTAACCGATATGTTCACGCCTATAGTAGATACCTGAGCAACTGGGTAGTAACTAATCGTTACCACCTTCTGAGCCACAAGGACAGACACTATGACTCTAGTACCTAACTGGATTGTTAGCGGGAAGGTGTCAGAGTCTATAGTGCCTGAACCGAGGGGTACGTACTCCTTATAGACCCTCATGGAATACCCCTTGAAGCCCTGAAGTATTAGTGGGGCTGATATGGTATCGTTGAATTCATAGCTTAGAGCAGTACCGTTAAGCCTGATGATTGCTGGCTTACTCAATATGAAGTCAAGGAATGAACCCTCAGCATTAACTTCCTCAGGTCTAACACTTATCGACGGTGTCGGGTACCACTTAAACATCCTTACATCATCTATGTAGAATTCCTTAGCGGTCGAGAAGCTCGCTGAGTCCGTTGAGTATACGCCTACCCTAAACGTTACGTTACCGCTCCCCAAGCTAAACTTGCTTGAGACCTTAACCTCCCACTCGGTCGTGGTGTCTGACTGGCATATTGATAGGACTGTTGAGCCATTAACGACAACCTTGTAGTAGGCGTAAGAAGTTGTTGCACCACTCCTCAGCACTAACCACACGATGTACTCGCCATCACTAACCGTGATGTTGGTATCCGCATAAGCTAGCCATACATCATCGCCAGTCGATGATGTCTTGTAGTAAAGCGAGTGGGTGGGTGAGTAGTAGTCCTTATCGGTTAATGTGAATGATTTAATATTCCACAAATCAGTTCCTGACTCCCAGTCCTCGAATACAGTGAACACCTTTCTTGGGTTGTTATAGCTTGAGTACGGGTTATCCTCCTCACCGTAGTACATGTAGATTAGCTGTGGGTAGGTAGTTAAGTTCATCCTAACCCAGACCTTAAGATACCCCGCAGACTGGTTATACTCCTCAACCCAGTAGTAGAGTGGGTTCCCTTCAGCGTCCGTGAAGTAGATATCGCTACCGTCGGGGTACCTTATATGGCTTGTTATAGCCGAGACATCAAGCTCGATAGCTACCGCAGTATCTGTCACGTTGATGTCATCAACTATGTAGATTGGTAGCCTGTAGACCCAGCTAGAAGCCCTTAACTCTAAAGGGAAAGGGAGTGAAAGCATTAGGAATGAAGCAATCACTACTACAGCTATTAGCTCCCTCACACCAACCACCTCAATAGACATACTCAGTGGGCTCCCTACGGGCTGAGTTCACTAGTAGGTAAATCACTAGCGAGATGAATAGGGCTATGGCTGTGTAGCCGAAGAAGTCCCTTAAGTAAGGAACCCATTGATTGTAGACGTTAATCCATGACTGAGGGACTCCCAGCTCGGCCATCAGGTTATATATCGTGTAGTCAATGAAGCCGATAACGGGCGTCACAAAGCTGAATACTACGTATAGCAGGAACATAGCCCCGCATGCTGAAGCCCAAACATAGAGTAGTCCAGTCCTTAAACCCATCCATACCCCGTATAGAAATGTATAGAGATTAGAGGTTGAATGGGTTCACGTACTCTACGTATGACTTCCTCCTACGCCTACCCCTAGACTTAACCTTCCTACCACCGCTAGGTAGCTGGAATCTAAACTCAAGCTTGCTTGAGCTCTTAGGCGGTTTTGACGATGCCTTACTAAGAGCTCTAGCCCTTGCTGGCTTGAAGAAGCCCTCAATCCTTTGAGTGGTTAGAGTGATTCCTAGACCTCTCAGCATTCTCCTAGGAATCCTTATGGGTTCGGTCTCGGGCTTGACGGTACGCCTCATGAACCTTAAAGTGAACCTCCTCGGGAACCCCCTAACCAGCTCCCTAACCTCGCCAGTGAATTCCTCAGGCTTCAACTTCTCTATGGGTAGCTTAAAGAGTCTCTCCCTAGGCTTAGGCCTAATTATTTCGTGAGGCCTAGGAATTAACTTACTCTCTGGCTTAACGCCTAGTGAGGGCTTAATCTTAGGCTTGACAATCTCTTCAGGCCTAACCTTAGGTAGTCTCTTGGGGCTTATAATGTCCTTAATGAAGTTATCGGGACTAACCTCAGGAATAGCAAATGGCTTAGGCTTAGCCCTGAATGAGACCTCGGGAGTCCCCACAACCCTCTCTATCTCGTGAGGCCTAGGAATTAGGGCTTCCGAGAAGTCTATGGGTTCGGAGCTGATGAACTCCAGACCGTGAGGTCTAGGTGTGTATCCCGCAGAGAGGCTAGCCTCCACGCCAGAAACTGTACTTGAAACTCCGCCACCCACACCTTCAGGGCTACCCATTACGTTACTAATGCCTTGAATACTTTCACCCCGCCCTACACCAGATATTATATTTACAGTTTCACCCTGCTCATGATATACAGTATTAGCTGATGTGCTTGTTTTTTGTCGTACTGTCTTGGGGGTAGTTACTGTGGGGAGTGATATGCTACTAATTCTCCCTATGTTCGGTATGTTCGTGCTTTCCCTAATAGCGACTACCTTTCTGCCTGCCTCTATCCCTAATCTCTTTAGGAGGGTTGTTAGGGTTTGCTGACCTCCTCTTGAAGCTGTAGGTACTACCTCTATTCTTGAAGGTCTCAACCTACCCGCTATTCCCTTCATGCCCTCCCTGAGCTCACCCATTAACTCGCTAAGTTCAGTGGGGCTTAGAACACGTCTTACGTACTCCCTAACTATTAGTTTCCCTCCCTTTAATGAAGCCGTAGAGAGTGAGGCCTTCCCAACACTGAATTTAGGGCCTTCAGACGTTAGCTCTACAGTACCCATACCAGTTACTGACTTCCCTGCGGTTTCATACCTGAGGGCGAACCCCCCGCCCTTCACAGTGAAGAACTTCTCGGTTCTCGCAGGTAGCTTTACGGGCTTATTAGTGAATGGGTTCTTAACCTTGACCCCCTTACCTGAAACCTCATACACACCCTTGAGAACGAACCTACCGCCCTTAGCGGGACTAACAGTGACCGCTAGCCTTGATGTCTCAGGCTCTAACTCGTAGTAAGTAACCCTTGAGGGAGGACGTACCTTACTAACTATCTTCCCTATCCCCCTACCCACGCCGTACCCGATTAAGACCTGAGCACCTATAGAGCCCACAAGTTCTGAAACACCGAAAGGCTTGCACACCTGCTCCTTAAGTGATTCATAGGTATCTAAGGGATTGGTTACAACATCAACTATTGAGGTGTATGTTGATGGCTTAACGACTGCTGCTGCTCCCGAGATGAAGCCTTTAGCTCCCGCTGCTAGCGATGCTGCTACGCCCTTAGCTATATTGCCTAGGATGTCTCCCCTCTTCATAGACCTTGCCTGCTGCTCTACGAATCCCTGTAGTGGGTTCGTAACCTTTGATATGGCTTCATCAACTGCTTTCTCGTAGGCAGCTATGGCGTCTTGTGACTGCTTGGCTGACTCCCTTATCTCTTTCCCGTATCGCTTCTTGGCTACCTCATGGGCTACTGAATGCATTGAGCCTGTAGAGGCCTTAACTAGCTTCTTAGCCTCCTCCCTAGCCTTGACTAGTTCCTCTAGCTGGTGCCTCCTAGCCCTAGCTAGTGCGAAAGCCTCAGGAGATGTTAAGGAGTAGCCACCACTCGGTAACCCAAGCAACCTCCTAACGATAACCCTAACCACTTAACCCCGTCATAGAATGAACTTCACGAAGAGGGGTAACATTTCCTGTACGTACTGTCTGAACTTCTCTATGTCTCTTACCATCTGGTTCATGGTCTTAACTAGCTCCTCACGTATGGCGTTGAATGATGGGAACCTATGGAGTCCCGCAAAAAATACTAGGTATGTGTAGGCAGCTACCTGCTCCGCTAGTCTGGAGCGCTTACCTGAGGCCCTAGAACCCCTAACCCTGCCGTACCTCTCGAAGAACCTCTCGAATATCGCTTTATGAACTAGCTTTATTGATGTCCATAGAGTCATTGCTGAATCGTCATACCTAGCAGCTACCTTCCTGTAGATGAAGTAGAGTAGCTGCTCGTACTCAATACCCCACCTCTCAAGGTCTGAGGTCGCTAGGAGCTTACGCATCCTGACATTGAGGGTGCCATCCTCAGTCGGTGAGTGCTGCCTATCCTCCCTAACCCCGCCCGAATAATCTATCTGTGGGTCGTTAGGGGGGTCACTATAAGGCTTAGTCACTATAGAGGTATTACCTACTACACTATAAACATTCCTACTCCTCTTTTTACCGTAGTGAATCAAGGCGAATACACGGCGGAGGAGGGAATCCCTGAGATTGCGGGGGAGCCTAGACCACTCCTTAGGGTGGATATCGTAGAGTGTCTGAGCTATATCGGTAGGCCTAACACCGTACGAATGAAGAAGTAAGGCAGCCTCATAGAGCCTCAAACGCTTAACCCCAACACACAATGAACAACACCATCAAATTAAAAAGAGGTTCACCAACCCATAGCGTTCAGTATCGCTACCCACTGCTCCTTACTAATAACCTTATTCCTAACTAAGTTAATTAATACTGACTTAAACCGCCTAACAACCTCAGCCTCGACTTTAGCTCTTAAGGAATCAACATCAACCTCAGCAAGCCTAGCCTGTAATTCCTTGATTTGCTTATCCCTCTCGCTTAATTCCTTCCTCAACCTACTTATCTCGGCTTCATACTCTCTAATCATCTCTGAGTATTCCTTGAGCTTCCTCTTTAACTCAGCTAAACGCTTAAGAAGTACTGGGTCGCTCTTTTCTTCGTTCTTAGCCATTGCTAGGGCTACGTTTATGGGCATGTTAATGATTACGTTATTACCTTCACGCCTAACCACACCGCCCTCAGCTACCCTCTCAATAATTAACTCAAGAATAGCTCTAACCAACCTCTTCTCACGCTTACTCAACCTCTTATACTTCATGTAGACGTCATCCCTAATCCTAAAAGACACAGGAACCCTCACACTCTCTAATTCTACTAAAATATTAGAAAACTCTGTAAACGTAAACGAAACGTTTACACTCTCTTTTTTATTTAATATATTTGTTTTAGAGTGTGCTCTCTCAGCACTCTCTTTATTTTTGTTTTTAGGATCAGCACTTTTAGGGGGGCGGGGCGTCATGGCTCAATCACCTTCTGTCTGTGTAGCATGACAGAAGGGTGTCTATGTTGAAGTCGAGCCTCTTTAGTGTGAGGTAGAGGTCGTGAAGGGTGTTTTCGGCTCTGTACGGTAGCAGTTTTTCCTCTAGGTGCGGGTCATCGCTTCTTATCCTTAGTATGGGTTTCGGCACCGTATACTTGGTGCCCGTCCTGTCGTACACTTCAACATAAACGTACCTGTAGACCCTGTCCTTGTATTTCTTTACGTGCACCCTTTCCCTAATCCAGTAATACTTAGGCCTCAGCGGCTCGATGACACTCATCAGCTCGGCAACCGCATCCCTGACCCTAATTAATAACCCTCTGTTCTGCCGGCAGAACAGAACGATTCTGTTAGGCTGCACAGACAGAATCGCCATCACCTTTTCGGTTTGAGTACTTCTTCTAGTGTGAGTTGCTTCCATACTTTCTTCGGCTTGAAGTACCTGCACCTTCCTTCGTAGTAGTAGACTGGCTTTCTTCGCTTCCTGCATAGCCCTAGATGCCTCTCGCCCTTAGCTTCCCTCACAGCAATCTCTTCAAGCATTCCCTTAAACTCATCCTTACTCATATCAATCCATGGTTCCCTAAGATACCAGCCCTCATCAGCCTCTAACACAGACTTAGGTATGAAGTAGACACACTTCCTGCAGTCAGCCCAAGGCATGGCTATCACCTTCTTCTACGTTTTGCTAGTCCTAGTATTTCGGCTATGAGTAGTGTTAGGTATGCTAGAACCTCGGTCTCGGGGTATAGGTAGTGGGGGTACCTCTCGAATTCCCTATAGTCGAAGTGCTCACCATCCCTATCAACATCAACAACAATTTCCTCATCACACAAATGAATCCTAATAACATACTCAGGCATAACTCACACCTTCATATTGGCTCGCCTTTGTAGGGGCTGCAGAACGCTATGTCCTTAGTCAGCTCAAGCAATTCCTTCTCTTCATCACTCACTACCCACACCCTACCATCCTTATCTACACACAACCAATCCATCACTCAATCACCTCTTCTTCATAGGTTTGTTATTGTTATGAATAGTTTGTTGTTCTTTAGGAATACTACTACGGATATGTTGTTTAGCTTCACTAGGTATTCACCTTTCTCTGGCTTCTCTTGGTATTCATCACCTTCATCAACCATAGCTTTAACACCCTTAAGGAATTCAGCAATCATTGACTGCTCATATCGTGTCTCTGATTCAATCTCAATATGTTGCTCAGGAAACATTACAGCATTCCATACACGAATCCTAGCCATCACTCAATCACCTCCTCGCATTATTATTTTCCATGCTAGTTCATACATGTAGGCAGTAAATCCTTCAGCATCGCTGGGGTGGAAGCTGACCTCATCGAAGAACCTGCCATTCCTCGATACATGAACATTGACCTCATCTTTAGTAATACTGATAGATATGACATACCTAACCATCTCACTCAATCACCTCATCCTCTTCAAAATCGTCATCCTGGCATACTGGAGAGTCTGGATACATAGCACAGTATGATATATCAATAATAGCCATAGCGAAGAGCTTCTTAAACTCCTTATCCTTGGGGCTTAATACCTTCTTTTCCTTCCCCATCTCACTTAATCACCTCTTGGGGTAGCTTCATAAGGATTGACTGATCGGTTATTTCGTATATTCCTCTCTGTCTTCCATAGTCTCCCATGTAGTACCTAATCCATGTGATTTGGGGGTTACTAGCCAACATCCTGAGTTTACGTAGTAGTGTAGAGAGCTTGAGGTCATAGCGTCTCTTAAACACTATGTAACGCCTTGCTACCACCTCAAAGTCAGATTTATGGAATGTTCTAACTTTACTCGCTACCTTATTGCATTCCTCAACCACTACTTGGGGATCGCTAACATGCTGTGCTCTCTCATTAAAGCATTTGAGGTACACCCTCCTCCTTGACCTGATAAGTGCTTGAATTATTAACTCAGACATTAGCTCTATGGGTATCTTCTCTCTAGGCATTAAGGACCACCACCTGGGGGTTGTACTTGATGTAATTGACTAGGTCTTTTAGTGTGTCAAATCTTAGCGTGAATCCATCTTCGATGTCAAAGTAGACTCCCTTGGTGTACATCCT
>Ga0190313_1000842_pt1 | contig 17361 bp, 13 predicted proteins | sample 4870071011_MG_FD_169989 | JGI IMG/M metagenome (GOLD analysis project Ga0190313, IMG submission 169989) | Hydrothermal vent sediment bacterial communities from Southern Trench, Guaymas Basin, Mexico - 4870-07-10-11_MG | ecosystem: Environmental > Aquatic > Marine > Hydrothermal vents > Sediment ...
ATGTATACCACTCTATCTTTTCATCAACTGAGCCGAGTTTTTCCAGAACACAAATTTCAAAATCTATGTTCCGGTTAGAAATAAGAAGGCCTGCTATTTTGGCAGGATTATTTTCAGGATCTGTTAATATGGCAATCTTGTCTTTATTTAAAACAGCAGAAAAAAAGTCTTTTTTGTTAAACCTGCCGTGCATGCTCAATACACAGGCATCCTGCCAGGGCTCCTTAATGCGGGAAAAAGCAGCGGCAATAGAGGTTATATTGGGGTAGACCTTTACATTTTCAGCCCCAAGGGATTTAATCATTAAAGACCCTATGCCAAAAAAAAGAGGGTCGCCGGATGCAAAAACAACTATTGAGTTTGAACCCATTTCTTTTTTTACATAATCGATAATCTTTTTAATTTCACCTGTGATTATCCTTTTTTCGGCTTTGCTATCCGGGAAAAAATCAAGATGACGTTTGCCCCCCACAATTATATCTGCTCGATCTATAATTTTTTTGTGGGTTTCAGTAAGATCTTCTATGGAAAGGCCAAGACCTATTATGGAGACAGGCTGCATGTTAATTTCAAGCTCCTTTCTTTATGGAATCAAAAAGGATACCCCCTCTATAGTCAAAAATCATACTTTGAATATCCATGGGTGATTCTGTAAATTTTTTGGCGGATTTTATCATAAGCCTGCCAACATGGGATATGACTTCAGGATAATCATCAACAATAAACTCAAAAGCATGACGCGCTGTGTTTGCTGACAGGATATCTTCTGAAAGTTTTTTGTTTTTAGTTATTTCATATGCCCATGCGGAGAGTTTGTGCATTGTCAGTTCTGATTTTGAAGCGTGTGTGTGCGGAACCCCCTGGGCCTGTTTTACTGCTTTTCCAAAAAAAACCGCAAGTATAATAAAAGTAAAATCCATTTTGGATGCAGCTTCCACCGACATTTTAAAAAAATCCCCTATTTGAATAAAAGCTTCTTCAGGCAGCTCTGGGAGTGCTTCCATGGCAAACCTTTCACTTCTTCTTCCGGTAGTCATTACAACTTTTTTTACTCCCATGGCAAGAGCCACAGACAGGGAGGATCTTATTGTTGCGATATAAGCTTCGTGGGACACGGGTTTGACAATCCCTGTTGTCCCCAGAATAGATATGCCCCCGATTATTCCAAGCCTCTTATTCAATGTTTTTACGGCAAGTTTTTTTCCTTCCGGCACAAATATTTCAACAACAACACGGTTTTTTTTATTATGCCTTGATAATAGATCACTAACCGCTTCGGTTATCATTTTTTCAGGCCCGGAATTAATTGCCGGATTTCCCTGCGAAACCTCAAGCCCCGGTTTTGTAATCGTTCCCACGCCCTCGCCGCCCCTTATGATAATCTCTCCTGATTCGGATTTTTCATCAAAAAAAACCAAAGCTCCTATTTTTGCCCTGTGGGTTATATCAGGGTCATCTCCGGCATCTTTTATCACAGTGCATACTGCCCTGTTTTTCCCTTCAGATTTACATGAAGATAAAGGGATATCGAGATAATCTCCGGTTAATAGTCTTATCCTGACCTTTAACGGAGATTCTCCTTCCACAATAAGTGCAAGGGCGCCCTTTGCTGCGGCTGCGGCTGCAGTGCCCGTGGTAAATCCTGTTTTAAGTTTTTTTCTATGCGCCATTTTTCGTTTTTTGTTTTGCCAGAATCAGAGTCCAGTAATCCGGAGGCATATTTTCCAGTGATTTAACATCCTCTATAATTTTTTCATCGGCAAGACCGCATCTGTTTATCGCTATGCTGTTTTCAATGAGACCCGCCTCATCCAGCGCGAGACATATATCTTTAGTATTTTTATAAGCTTTCATAAAAACCACATTTTCAGGTTTTTCTGCAAGATTTCTTAATCGTTCCCCTCCATGAACCCCTGAAAGAATCAAAAGCGCTTCTTCACCTTCCACCAAAGGAGTATTTGTCCGAGCGGCAGCGGCCTGGTATGCGGTTATGCCTGGGATACTTATTATATTTATGTCAGGCTCAAGTCTCTTCACATGTTTCAAAATATAGCCATAGGTAGAATAAGTCATGGAGTCTCCCAGGGTTATAAATGCCGCATCTTTTCCCTGGTTTAATTCATTTATAATTGCCAGGGCATTTTCCTCCCATTTTTTTTGCGCCTTGTTAAAATCTTTAACCATGGGGAAGGCGAGCATTGTTACAGCAGCATTTTCAGGTATATGGGGTTTTGCGATATCAACTGCCTGACTGTGCGTATTTTTCGTGGAAGATGCCGCAAAAAGGACATCCACGCTATTTAACACTTTTACTGCTTTTAAAGATATAAGCTCAGGGTCTCCGGGACCCACTCCGATTCCGTATAACGTTCCTATTTTTGCATTCATTATAGTCTGTTCTCTTTCTTTATTTTTTAGTGAACCCTATAGAAGTTTAACTATTGCATTTACTACACTCGCAGCAACATTCGAGCCGCCTTTTCTACCTGTATTCGATATATAAGGGAAGTCCATTTCCACAAGCTCTGCCTTTGATTCAGCAGCATTTACAAACCCCACGGGCAGACCGACAATCAGAGCCGGTTTTGCCCTGCCCTGGCGTATCAGCTCCACAAGGCGAAGCAGAGCCGTTGGAGCATTTCCCACAACATAAATTCCATTTTCCATTTCAACTAAAGAGGCATCCACAGCTACTTTTGCCCTGGTGCTTCCTGTTTTTTTTGCTTTTTCTATTATTTCCTGGTCGTTAATCAAGCATAAAACTTCTACGCCAAATTTTTCCAGCCCCTTTTTATTAATACCGGCTTTAGCCATGTTTGTATCGGTTATAATTTTTTTCCCGGTTTTTATGGCTTTTAAACCGACCTCAAGAGCATCAGGATGAAATCGAACTGTGGTTTTATACTCAAAATCCGCAGAAGTATGAATCATTCTACGGACAATGCTCCATTTTTCCATAGAAAATCCGTGATCTCCTGCTTCCCTGTCTATTATTTTAAAGCTTAAATCTTCAATCTCCAAAGGCTTCATTTATTTAATCCTTTTTTTTTGATACTCTCTGCATTTTTTTACAAAATTTTCCGCACATTCAGGTCTGCTGCCAAAATGAAGGTGAATATAACTGCCGAGTGTATTGCGCATGGAATAACCCTCTGATATCTGCATCTGTTCTACTCCCCTTTTAATTCTGGGGAAAACTTCATAAACGGTTTCAATACTCTTTTCTTTTCCGTCTTTAACTATCCCGGAGTAGTGATACTCGTGCCCCTTAACACTGCAGCCCTGCCTGCCAATTAAAGTATCTTTTTTAAGTGTTATCTGTCTGTAACCCAGCGCCTTTAACCGTGAAAACATCTCTGTGGCAAAAGGGAAACAGCCTGTCATTGGATAAAAGTTACCCTTTGTGTCTGCAATCTCCCTGCAAAGATACATGAAACCTCCGCATTCACCATAAACAGGCATGCTGTTTAAACTGGCTTCCAGTATATCGGAACACATATTTTTATTTTCAGAAAGCTGTTTTGCAAACAGTTCAGGATATCCTCCTCCAAAATATAGCCCGTCTATATTGTCAGGAAGGTTTTTATCATTAACAGGGGAAAAGAACACCAGTTCCGCTCCCTTTGCAGAAAGTATATCAAAATTGTCCTGGTAGTAAAAGCAGAAAGCATTATCCATTGCCACACCAATACGCACATTGCTTTTATCTTTTATCTCAAAAGCAGTCTGGGCAGTACAATTAGAAGTAGAATCTGTTTTTTTCCTGTCTATGTCTGTAGAAGAAGTTATTTTGAAATCAATATCATCAAGACTGTTTATAAGTTTATCAATATTAATACTCTTTTCAATAATATCTGCAAGCCTGTCCGAATCTTTTTTTGCCAGGGGATGATCGAATTGAGTAAAAAGACCAAGATGCCTTTCAGGAATAGAGATGTCCGTGTTGCGTAAAATTCCTCCAAGGCATGGCATGCTCACATTATCCTCAAGGGCTTCTTTTAAATATTCAAGATGTCTTGCGCTTCCCAGATTATTAAAAATAACCCCGGCAAATTTAAGGTCTTTATCGAATCTTTCAAAACCCTGGACAAGAGCTGCTGCGCTTCTTGCCATGCTCTGGGCATTTACCGTGAGAATAACGGGAAGATTTATAATTTTGGCCATTTGAGCCGTGGAACCGGCCTCGGTTTTACCGTCATATCCGTCAAAAAGGCCCATTACGCCTTCCACAACCGCAATGTCAGCATTTTTGCTGTTTTTCCTGAAAGTTTCAAGATTAAATGCCTCGGAAAGCATCCAGCCGTCAAGGTTTCTGCTATGCTTGCCAGTTATCCCTGTATGATGGCCAGGATCGATAAAATCCGGTCCAACCTTAAATGGGGCTGTTTTAAACCCCAGCCTCGTCAAAGAAGCCAGCATCCCTAAAGTAACTGTGGTTTTACCGCACCCGCTTGATATCCCTGCTATGACAAAGCCTTTAATGAAACACCTCCTGTGTGTGTAAGCCAATAAAAAAAGCCCTTCAAACGCATATGGTTTGAAGAGCTGCACCCTGCTTCTTGGCCCTTAATTTCTATTAATATCCCATACTGCTGTGATAAACCGCAGAAATATTTTTTTACAAGGCAGGTCTTCTGGCTTTCGGATCATTCTACTGCCGACACCTTCCCACCCAAAAACAGGCAGTGGATATTGCCGGATTCGTCCCCGATAACAGCGGCGGGACCACTCCCGATTTTCACGGGATTCCCTTTTAAGCTTAAACAGCACCCTAAATATGTTAATATTTTATATTATGCTTATATGTCAATAGGCAAGAAGGAACTTTTAAAACCTTTATACAGACTTTAAATTGGGCTGGGCAAAAAATAGTATTTGATTTTCTTGGGGAAATTTTAATTGTAGTTGCAGGAAAAATTATTCAGGGAATATCCAGCAGATAAAAAGCTGGTAATTGACTCAGTTGAAAAGTTGTCAGCCTTAGACGAATTATAAATTAACATTAAGCTTTTTTGCCATACAATGTCCTATGGCAAGCCTTGAACCTCTGACGGAAATCATTACAGGGCCTACACCGTTTTTGCTTAAAATTCTGAACCTGGTCCCAGGGACAAGTCCAAGGCTATATAATTTTTGTCTTATCCCCCTGCCACCGCTGATACTGCAAAGAGTTACTTCTTGTCCACTATCTATTTGATTAAGCTTAATCATTTTTATTCCTGAATTTTTATAAAAACCTGTCTTTTAGTGTCTTCAAATAAAAAAATAAGAACCTTGGTAAAATAGTCAATAGATAAATAATATTTATTTTATATGACCTTATCTATTTAAACTTTTAAACCAAGCTTTGGTCTACCAAACTATTATTATATTGTTAAACTGTCAAGACTTTTTTTTACATAAGAAATGTGACGCTTTATTTTAAAGCAGGGATAATGTTAAAAGTCATGTTTGAAATAAGCAGAAAATCAGCTTGCCATTTCATAATTTTCTGTGCAATTGATATAATACTCATGGAAAATCTCCCGGACAAAATATCGGTTAGTGATACTTCAATGAAGATTCTTTTCAATGACCTTTTGATTGAAGACGTAGAAATATATGTACTGATTCTATCCTCAAGCGGGATTGCACATTACACAAATAGAGTGCACGGCAGCTGGGAGCTTTGGGTGGATGCGTCAAAATTTGAATACGCATCTGATACCATCGAAAAATATCTTTTAGAAAACAGGGGAAACCATCAGGCAGCTAAAAACCATGAGCCTGTTTACCATAAAAATTTTTCTGGAATATGGGCAGGGATTATTTTGCTGATTTTCCATGTTGCAATTACCAAAGGCTGGAACAGCCGAATGGTTATTCAGGAATATGGGTCATCTGCGCATCATATTTTGCATGGCGAATTGTATCGATGTGTTACGTCTCTGATGATACACAGCGATGCCTTGCATATAATCAGCAATATGGCAGGAATCGCTTTGTTTGGTTCGGCTGTTTGTTCTATCATGGGGCTGGGAGTTGGCTGGTTCATGATCCTGACAGCGGGCATAGCCGGCAACCTGCTGAATGCTGTTTTTTATGAAAGCAGTCATCTTTCCATTGGCGCATCAACGGCTATTTTCGGAGCCATCGGCATTATAACGGGTTGTCAGAGTATAAAAAAAATGCTGGCGGGGCAACGCATTAAAGCGCTTTTACCTTTTGGCGGGGGGGTTGCTTTACTGGGCATTCTTGGTTCCAGCCCACATTCCGATTTAATGGCACATCTGTTCGGTTTTCTATCAGGAACTGTTTTCGGAGGAGTGTACGGAATGCTTGTAAAAAAATCATCAGGGAAAAATATTCAGGCAGGCTTCTTTGTTGCAACCATCTTCATTATTGTCATTTCCTGGCTGCACCCCTCTTAGCCCAAACCGGTTAGCCCGAATTTCTCATAAAAATCGAACACATACCATATGTTGTATCTAAAAAAGAAAAATATACAGCACCTTGTGTTTTTTTCTTTACACTCAAACTTATTACTGTTAATAATTAACCGGTTATAAAATTCTATTTTCCCTGATAAATTAAAGGCTTGGTTTTACAAGACCACAAATATTTTTTGAATAAAACAGGAGCTTTTTTACCATGAAACTGAGAAAGCTTGAGATTCAAGGCTTCAAGTCTTTCAATGAAAAATCCGTTATTGAATTCCCTGAGGGAATCTCCGCTGTTGTGGGTCCAAATGGTTGCGGAAAAAGCAACATCATTGATGCATTAAGATGGGTAATGGGCGAACAGAGCGTAAAGCAGCTAAGAGGGAAAAAAATGGAGGATATAATATTCTCCGGAACAGCAGGAAGCCATCAGTTGAACATGGCCGAGGTTTCCCTGACCCTTTTAAATGACAATGGCTCAACTCCTGAAGAATTAAAAGAGTACACTGAAATAAATCTCACAAGAAGGCTCTATCGTTCCGGAGAAAGCTCATACCTTATTAACAAGCGCCCCTGCCGTTTAAAAGATATTCATAATATATTTTTAGGAAGCGGTATGAGCTCAAAATCCTATGGTCTCATGGAGCAGGGCAGTATAGGTAAAATAACCGAAGCCGGTCCTGATGAAAAAAGACACTTTATTGAAGAAGCCGCAGGCATTACAAGATACAAAAACAGAAAAAATGAAGCACTTCGAAAGATGGAACTGACAAACCAGAACCTTTTACGTGTTAAAGACCTTGTGTCAGAGATAAACCGCCAGATGTCAGATCTTCAACGCCAGGCAAAAAAAGCTGAGCAATACAATAATTACAGGGTTAAAATTAAAAAGTTAGATATTTTTTTATCCATTAACCGGTATGATAATTACACCGAAAGAATAAATAAAACAGAAAATCTTCTTACTCAATTAAAAGATTCCAACATAGCCCATACTTCACATCTAAAAAAACTGGATGCGGCAATTGAAGAGATACATTTGAGACGCACGGAAAAAAGCATAAAAATTTCTGAAAAAAAAGCAGAAAAGTACGAATTGCAGCGGCAAATCGACAGGCATGAAAATGATCGGGAACACCTGGGCAAAGATATCACAAGGCTTGGGGAAGACATTTTAAATTTTAAAAAATCTCAACAGGAGACTGAAAAGAAAAATCAGGAAATAACAAGCGAGATAGATCAGTCTAAAGAGCAGATTCTTATTACAAAAAAAACAGTTGAAGATATAACGTCAAACCTTGATCATGAAAAAAAGAAATCTCAATATATAAGGGACAGGCATAGAGAGTTAAATATTGAGGTTGAAACATGCAAGTCGAATCTGATGACTCTTATGGCTGATGAAGCGCGCTATAAAAATACATATCAAAATGCCAGAAACAACAAAGAAAAACTCACAGGGCTTTTAAAAAGGACAAACGAGGAGGAAGCAATTGTCGGCAAAAAGCTTTCCAGGATAATTAACGGGGAGAAAAAAGCACAAGACGACCTTGATGAATTAATACTTGAGGCAAATAATCTGAATAAAGAAATCGACATTATTAAGGAAAAAGCAAATAAAAAAAATCAAAGCCTCTCAAACCAGCTTAAAACAGTTCAGAGCCTTGAGTTTGAAAGAAATAATTATAAATCAAAATATAATACATTAAAAAAGATGGAGTCTAATTTCGAATGGTATAAAGACGGTGTCAAGGCTGTTATGAAGAAGAGTCTCGAGGTAAATTCAGATACAGAAGAGAGCAATAAAGTTCTTGGTCTCATGGCGGACATAATAGAACCTGAAGCATCCTTTGAAAACGCAGTTGAAGCGGTTCTCGGAGAATCACTGCAATACATACTTATAAACGAACCCGAAACAGGAATTGAATCAATCGAATATCTCAAATCAACAGGAGCCGGGCGAAGCGGTTTCATACCGGTTTCATCCATCAAACCAAACCCTGCCATGCAAACCTTCCTAAATTTTCCCCAAAGCAAAATGCTTTTACATAAAGTTAAAGTAAAAAAAGGGTTTGAAAAAATTGTTTCAGCGCTTTTAAACAACATTATTGTTGCAGATAATATAAAAGAAGCCTTAAAAATTTTTAAGGACTCTAAATGTGCAATTACAGTTGTAACCAAAAACGGCAACCTTATCTCCGGTCAGGGAGTAATGGCGGGTGGCAGCAAAGAAAATTTATCCGGCATACTTGCAAAAAAACAGGAGCTTAGAACCCTTGAGCAGAAGATAATAGAACTGAATAAAAAGATAGAAACGGAGCATTTTTTCTTAAAGGAGCTTGAAGCCGAAGTCCGGGAATTTGAGATTAAAATGCAAAAGCTGTTTCAACGCAGGGAGAATATAAGCGATAACAGGGTTAATGCCGAAACAACTCTTTACAAAGCCAAAGAAGATGTCAAACAGGCAAAAAGGCATCTTGAAATCATTCGTATTGAGCAGGAGAGGCTTGATAGTGAAGAAGACGACATGGAAGAAGAAATAACAAGGCATAACAAAGCTATTAAAAAAATTGAACAGAGCGTCAAAGAATCTCAGGAAAACGTAAATGAAACAACAGCACAGATACATTCCGTTTCCAACGAAATGGAAAGCTTTGACCAAAGGATAGTTGAATTAAAATTAGATCTCACATCTTTAAATACAAAACTTGAAAGCAGCAGCACTACTTTAAGGAGGCTTGAAGAATACCAGGAAGAAAATGCCGCACGTCTTATTCAGATATCCCGTGAAATCAGCATCAAAGAGGATAAACTTAACTCCTCAACCGAAAAAACAAAAACATATAAAGAAAACCTCTCATACATGTATGAAGGCTTAAAAAAACTTGTGCTTGAATTAGAAGAAAACATGGAGAATTTAAATATAATTGATACAAGCATGAAAGAGCATGATATTAAAATTGCAGGCATGAAAAACAGGCATGAAAAAGTGCTGCAGGATATCAGGCTTCTTGAACTTGAATGTTCCCAGCTTCATATTAAAAGAGATAATATTTCCTCAAATTTAAACGATCGGTATCATAAATCGGTTTCAGAATTAAGAACAAAATCTGTGGAGCCGGCAAACAGTCAAAAAGATTCAAATGAAATTCCTGTAAAAGAGATTGAAGAAAAACTTGTATTTTACAGAAAAAAAATCGATACTATAAAGGATGTTAATCTAAGCGCAATAAAAGAATATGATCAGCTAAAATTACGCCACGACTTTATCTGTAAGCAACAAGACGACCTTGTGCAGGCTATTAATGACCTCCATAAAGTTGTTCAAAAAATAAACAGGATTACCAAAAAGGATTTTTTAGAGACGTTTGAAGCAATAAATATAAAACTGCAGGAAGTTTTTCCGCACCTGTTTGAAGGCGGGACAGCAAAACTGGTGCTTTCAGAACCTGATAATCTTCTGGAAACCGGCGTCGATTTCATGGTTCATCCGCCTGGAAAAAAACTCACAAGAATCAGCCTTCTCTCAGGAGGAGAAAAAGCTCTTTCCGCCATTGCATTTATCTTTTCCATTTTCTTGATCAAGCCCACCTCCTTTTGCCTAATGGATGAGATTGATGCCCCCCTCGATGAAGCTAATACTTATCGATTTAACAACTTGTTAAAAACAATTGGTGAAAAATCTCAAATTATAATGATAACCCATAATAAAAAAAGCATGGAATTTGCTGATTCACTCTTCGGCATCACCATGGAAACAAAAGGGATATCAAAAATTGTATCAGTAAACTTAAATTAAAAGGCTCCTTATGGTAATAGGCTGGTTCAAAAAGAAAAATACTCTTCAAAAACAACAGGAAGATGTTGACAGTAAAAAGTTTGATGAATCTAAAAAATCGGAAACAGATGAAAAAGAGGCTTTACATAAAGCCAAACCCGACCTGCCGGCAGTTTCATTAAAACCGGAAAAAACAAAACCGGAAATCAAAGAAGAAACCGATGCCGTCCAGACAATAGAACCTCCTAAAAAAACAGGTTTTTTCAACCGGTTAAAAAAGGGCCTTAGTAAAACCCGTGAAATTCTCACCACAGATATTGATGAGCTTTTTACAGGAAAAAATAAAATTGATGATGATCTTCTTGAAAATCTCGAAGAACTTCTTATTGCTTCAGACATTGGCGTAAAAACTGCGATGGATCTTATTCAGTCCATTTCAAAAAAGGCTTCCAAGATTTCCAATTCCCATGAGTTGAAAGATATTTTAAAAGCCGAAATAGTATTGCTAATAAAAAAAAACATATCAACCGAAAAAAAACCCGTTCATCAGCCCCACGTTATAATGGTTGTGGGGGTAAACGGGGTTGGGAAAACCACCACCATAGGCAAACTTGCCGCTATGTATGCAGCACAGGGCAAAAAAGTGTTAATCGCCGCAGCCGACACTTTCAGAGCTGCCGCAATTGAACAGCTTGAAATATGGGCGGAAAGATCTGGAGCCGACATGGTAAAGCATAAAGACGGCTCTGATCCTGCAGCAGTTGCATACGATGGAGTTAAAGCCGCAATGGCAAGAGGGAAAGATGTTGTTATAGTTGATACTGCAGGAAGACTTCATACAAAGACAAACCTCATGGAAGAAATAAAAAAGATCAAACGCACAATTGCAAAAAAAATACCCGCTGCGCCCCATGAGGTACTTCTGATTCTCGATGCTACAACAGGTCAGAATGCACTGTCACAAGCCAAATTATTTGATGAAGCTTTGGGTATTACCGGATTAGTCCTTACAAAACTCGACGGAACAGCAAAGGGAGGAGTAGTTGTAAGTATCTGTAATTCTTTAAAGATTCCTATAGAATATATAGGCATAGGTGAAAAAATCGACGATTTGCAGGAATTCAACCCGAATCAGTTTGTCGATGCCATGTTTTGAGCGTCTTAAGCCAAAACCAAAAAAAATATTAAAAAAAAGCTATTTTATGTTGACTTTACAAATAACGTGCTGTAATGACGTTAAAAAGTTGGTGGGGAGTTTCTTTTTTTACAAACAAAGGGGAGGAATATAGACCATGACAAAAGCTGAATTAGTAGATATAATAGCAAATGATGCAGAAATTTCCAAGATTGCAGCGGCAAAGGCCCTAAATTCTTTCACTAATGCCGTAACAAAGGCTTTAAAGAAAAAAGATGGCAAGGTTACTCTGGTAGGCTTTGGCACTTTTTCAAAAATGCGCCGCAAGGCTCGTAAAGGCCGTAATCCTCAAACAGGTGAAGTTATTAAAATCAAGGCAACCAACGTAGTAAAATTTAAAGCCGGTAAAAATTTAAAGGATTCTATTTAACATAAATTGTGCGTTTTATAGAATTGCACTGCTTTCTTGTTCATAACGAGACCTTTGAAAAATGTTCAATTTTATTTAAGGTCGATGGCCTCGCAAAAAATCAAAGTCACGTCACTCCCGCGAAAGTGGGAATCCATAGTGCCAAAAAAATCACCGGATTCCTGTTTTCACAGGAATGGCATTATAAAGAAAATTTCAACTTTTTTCCAAAGATATCTTTACAGTATAGTAAAGCCCGTAAATTCTTTTTTGTAATCATGCGCTACGACTTCAACCTGCTCGACATTTGCAAACATAGGTCCATCATTGCACCAGTCTAACACCTCATTTACCTTCTCTTTATCACCTTCGAATACTCCTTCAACGCTTCCGTCAATTCTATTCCTTACCCACCCCTTTACACCTTTTTCAACGGCAACCCGTTTTGTCTCCATTCTATAACATACACCCTGCACCCTTCCGGTAATTTTCACATGGACTCGTGTTTTATCTTTCATATCAATACCATAAATTTTATTTTAACATGTTTAAATAGTCTGTTTCAGAAATAATCTCTACACCAAACTTTTGAGCTTTTTCCAGCTTCTTTTTACCAACATTTTCCCCGCAAACAAGAAAGTTTGTTTTACTGTTAACCGAGGTTTGAACCATAGCGCCTGATTTTCTGGCCTCGGCCTGCATATCTTCCCTGCTTCCGTGTTCCATTTTGCCCGTAAATACTATATGTTTTAAGGCAACAGGATTCCGCAAATTTACTGTTTCACTTAAAGCAGAAGATTTTATGATATTAAACTCCATGGAGAACATATTATCCATTCTGTCCCTCAATCTTTCAAGACCCCTGGCAATGGATTTACTGGTAATAGCTCCGAAACCATGAATTTTCACAATATCCTCAGGCGTTAAATCAGGAATGTCATCAATTTTAAAATGCGCAAGCAGCTTTCTGCTGTCACCCTTTCCAAGGTCGGGAATTCCAAATGCCGCCAGGAAACGCCAGTCATCAACGGGTTGAGTTTTACTCTTTTCTATAGATTCTGACAGATTTTTCGACTGGACAGGCCCAAATCCACACCCTTCAAAATCTTTTTCTTTCATCCCATAGATCTTTTCCAGGGTATCATAACCTGAATTTACAAGCTTTATTATTGTTTTAATTCCAAACCAGTCTGCATTATCAAGGGTTTTAAACCAGTGGCTTATGGCCTGTTCCTTTTGTGCTTTGCATGAAGGGTTTACACATTTAAGAAAATCATTATTCCACTTAAGTTTTTTTCCACATGCCGGACATATTTCAGGAATATTAAAATTATCAGATTCTTTAATTATGCTTTCAATTTTCGGGATTACTTCTCCGCTTCTTATTACTTCTATCTCGGCATTTATTCCTATATGCTTCTTTTTGATAATACCTGCATTATGTGCTGTAACACGCCTGATTGTAGCCCCTGAAAGCACGACCGGTCTGATCTGCAACACAGGGGTTATGCTGCCTGTTCTTCCCACCTGCCACTGAATATCTTCCACAAGGGCAAGAGCTGTTTCGCCTTTTTTTTTGACGGCAATCTGCCACCTGTAATGATGAGCTGTCGCGCCCATGTAGCTTTTGACTTCTTCTTCAACAACCTCAACGACCATGCCGTCCATGGGGTATTCCGTTTTTTTATAGAGATCTTCTGTTATCTGATTCATATGAGTCAAAAACTCATCCCCGCTGCCCTGCCATCTTTCAAGAACCGCATAAGGCACAAAATAAACCGCCTCATCTTCAAGGGCTTCTTTGGCATACTTATTTAAAGTGTCAGAGGATATAATTCCCACAACCATGTTCCGCGGATGTTCAAATTTATCCTTAAGATGCTCGTCAAAGTATGAGCTGGAAATAACAATCTCTCCAAGACCGCACCCTCTTTTGCCGCCTTTAATGAGAACTCCTTTTTTCAGAGCACTGCTTATCTCATATCCTGTTTCTCCATTGCCTCTTGTGACAAAAACTTCTCCGTCATCTCTTGCCGCAACTCCGTCAAGCTTGGGAGTCGCAATAAAGTTAATACTGCTCCTGCCTATTTCTGCGGCCTCTTTCTTTACCCTTGAAACAAATCGAACCAGATCATCTTTTGTATAGGCTTTTTCTGTTGAAAGCATGGGCACAGGATGCCTGATCTGTTTTTTGTCTGAAAATTTTTCAGGCTCAACTCTTGTTAAAAAAGAATGGTCCGGGGCAAGTTTCTGCAATTTTTCAAGCAGCCGGTCGTATTCAAGATCACTGACAAGAGGGGCGCCCTTTCTGTAGGCATCATTATAGGTTATTAAATTTTCTACTAAAGATTCAATTTTTTCCATAATCAAAATTTAAAAATTACAAAACACTGCATAGAGCAGATATTGCCCTGTGCAGGGTTTTGCAATTATCCTTAAAACGTTTTTTCCTAAAACCTTTTTTCCAGGTTAAAGTGGAAAGCTCATCAGATACAACAAACGCAGCGCCAACCTCTATATTCCGAAACCTTCCCACTGAAAAAAGAGCCGATGCCTCCATCTCAACCGCAAGAACCCCCTTTTCCTGGTAATCTTTTACCCTGTCTCTGGTTTCCCTGTAAAAAGCATCGGTTGACCATACCATACCTTCATGGAATAATAATTTTTTTTCATTTAAGGCTGTCTTTAACCTGTCCACAATATAAGAAGACGGCCGCACAATGGGATCTTCTGATCCATCAACTTCAGAAAATTCGTTATCAGATTCTTTTTTATAATGCCTTGAAGTACCTTCATCTATAACAGAGGATGTTGGTATAACAATATCTCCAATGGAAACTTCAGGTGAAATACTGCCGCACCATCCCAAAAAAATAACTTTCTCTGCACCCATTGCAATAAGTGTTTCAAGAATCATTGCCGCATAAGGAGCGCCAATAAAAGGACCTGACAGGGCAAAAAATTCAGAAGAATTATCCGGAGTATATAAATTACTGTTATATAAATTTGCGGGTTTTTTATTAAGACCTGCCGATAAGCTGAGCATGGATTTTAAATCCGGCTCTGTGGCTGTCATTACCGCAACAGGGCCTGTCCCTGAAAAATTTTTCCACTTTAAAGGCTCTATTATTGCTCTGTTGCGAGTCATGATTAGATTTTTCCAACCTTGGGTTAAACAGGTTTTGCCAGATCTGACATTTCATCTTTTATTTCATCAATAATATCGTAAAACCATAATAGATCTTCCATTGTAAGTCGCCCTGCCTTGCGCTGACTTTCGCCCCCGTCTTTTTTTATAAATATTCTGGGACCTATCTGAACCTTTGCCTCGCCTTCACCATATCGATTAATAGAAATAACCAGTCCTGTTTCTTCAGATCTCCACTGTTTTAAAATCTTATCCTTTTCAGAATCAAAAGCCATTATTATACGCTCCTTTAAAAAATTTAATCATTTAAGTTTTATGGCGTCAGTTTTTATTTTTTTGGTAATAATGCCTTAATATTATAATATATGTAAATAAAAAAAGCCACGGGCCACATAATCAGCAAAAGATTAACACTGGCCAGATGTTGTTTTAATGCAAAATGCGTGTGTTTCTTCCTTGATTTTATATACTTGCCTGCAATATATGAAACTGAACATATACACCATCCTGCAAGCCATATAATAATAAATCTTCTTATTATAGCTATTATCATTTTATTATAATCTTATTTTAAATTTTTGAAAAATCTGCCGTCATACCAAACAGATCGGCAATAAGTTTAAGCAAACCAAGCCTGTTGTCTCTCAAGGCTGTATCTTTTTCCATCACCAGAACACCGTCAAAAAATGCATCAACAGTATTACGCAGGGTTGCCATATTATAAAAAGCGCCTTCAAAACGTCTTTTTTCAAGGTCCTGTACTACTTTTGTTTTAACCTCTCCATAGGCTGAAAAAAGTGTAGCTTCACATTCATGCTGGAAAAGTTTTTCATCAACATCTTTTATTTCTGCAGAACCCGACTTTTTTATTATGTTTACAACACGTTTAAAGGCAACTGCAAGAGATTCAAAATAAGGCTCTTTTTTAAGTTTATCAAGAGCTTTCACCCTGCTCCACACATTGGGGATGTTATCCATTGAAACACTTACTATAGAGCTGATAATATCTTTTGAAAACCCTTCTTCTTCAAGAAGATAAATCAGCCTGTTTTGCAAAAAATCATATACCTTGTCTGATATCTCTTTTTTATCCTGAAAACCGGTATCCGAATAAAGCCCGGCGCTTTTTTCAACAAGCCCTTTTAATGAAAATCCAAAATCATTATCAAGCATGATTTGAAGGATGCCGATAGACTGCCGTCTAAGAGCATAAGGATCTGAAGCGCCTGTGGGTATAAGCCCCACAGCAAAACATCCGCAAATTGTGTCTATCTTGTCAGCTATTGCCAGTACTGCTCCCGAAGATGTTGCAGGAAGCCGCCCACCTGAATAAGCAGGCAGATAATGTTCTTCTATGGCTACGGCAACATCATCGGATTCTCCTGACAACAGGGAATAAACCCTTCCCATGACACCCTGAAGCTTTGGAAATTCCACAACAACCTGACTGACAAGATCGGCTTTGCATAACCCGGCTGCTCTTACAAGTTTATCTTTAAATCCATCATCTGTTTTTAGTTCATCTGCCAGAAATTCAACCAGTTTTGCGATACGCTTTGTCTTTTCACTAACAGAACCGAGATTTGCCTGAAAAAGCACATCTTTTAATTTCTCTGCCATTACATCCAGGGAAACCTTTAAATCATTATTATAAAAAAACATTGCATCTTCAAGACGCGCTCTAAGGACTCTCTCGTGTCCTCGCGAGATTAGATCCATATCTTTGGCTCTGGTATTATTAACCACGATGAAATACGGCATGATACTATCTGTATCATCAACAACTGCAAAATATTTCTGGTGCTCCCGCATGGAAGTAATTAATATTTCCCTTGGAAGTTTCAAAAATTTTTTATCAAATTTTCCTGCTGAAACTGCCGGAAATTCAACCAGATTTGTTACAACCTCCAAAAGTTCGTCATCCTGCAGAACATTTCCTCCGAACTTTAGGGCAGCATTATAAATTTCAGACTCAATTTTTTCTCTTCTAAGAAAAGGATCCGCAATAACATAAGCCGCCTTAAGCCGCTCAACATATTCTTCAGGGCTGGCAATTTTTATTTTTTCAGGATGCATGAAGCGGTGCCCCATGGTGTATCTGCCACTTTCTATATCGCCCACTGAAAAAGCTATTATTTTGTCGCCAAGTATGGCTGTGATTGCATGTATGGGTCTTGCAAAATTAATTGACTGTTCCCCCCACCTCATGGTTTTGGGAAATGGGAGGGATAAGATTACTTCCGGAAGTATCTTTTTTAAAAGCGTTGTTGCCGCAGATGCCTGTCTAATTACATTTGCGCAGAGATACTCCCCTTTTTTTGTATTCTTTACTGTTAATTTTTTTAAGGGAACTCCCGCTTTTTCAGCAAATTTTTCCGCTGCAACCGTAGGGTTACCGTTTTTATCAAACCCGACTCTTGCCGGAGGGCCGATCATCTCGGTTGTCAGAGATTCCTGTTTGTCAGCAACCTG
>Ga0190313_1000843_pt1 | contig 17359 bp, 12 predicted proteins | sample 4870071011_MG_FD_169989 | JGI IMG/M metagenome (GOLD analysis project Ga0190313, IMG submission 169989) | Hydrothermal vent sediment bacterial communities from Southern Trench, Guaymas Basin, Mexico - 4870-07-10-11_MG | ecosystem: Environmental > Aquatic > Marine > Hydrothermal vents > Sediment ...
TTATCCCTTTCACTACTTCACTAATAGGGTTCAATATGTATACCTCATAGATCTCCTCAATAGCGAATCGTCCACTAGCCCGTATGAGTGCATGGAATTAACATTATCTCCCGAGTTAAGCAATACTATTCTAACCCTATCAGGATCGTATTTAAGGTACATAAACAATATAGCAATGCGCTGATAAATGACCCTCCCTACATAACCTACCTAACGCTTCCATAAATTCATGATAAGCTACAAGTTCAGTACCTTTCAGCTTATTTAGCTTGGACATCAGGTTAACTCACTTACATTACTCTACTAATATCTTATGGAATAAGAGTGTGAAGAATAGTAGTAGTGCTGTGAATGCCGCTGCGTTGGATAGTGCTAGGCCTATGACCCTTCCTATACTGAAGACCGTGTAGTCTAGGAAGCCGTGAAGTATTGTTGGGAGTATGATACTCCCGGTTCTCTCCCTTAAGACACCAAAAATAACCCCAATAAAGCAAGCTAGGCCAGTAATGGCTATGGTCATGGGGGTTACCCTTACGTAGCCTATGAAGGGGTTCACACCAGTAAGTATGTGTGGGATCCCAAAGAAGAAAACACCCGTAATTAAGGTCCCTTGAGTCCACCGATACTTAACCCCAAGAATACTTCCGTACTTAGCCGTAAACACCTCGTTAAGTCTTGACTGAATATAGCCCCTGAAGAATAACTCCTCAGCAAAACCAACAAATACGAAGAACCATAAGGCATCAATAGCTAAAGTCCCTAAATCAACAAGCTTGGCCGTACCAGTAATGAAGGCAACCACGATAAATGCTAGAGATGTAGTAACGAACAGGAGGGCTACGTATAAAGACCATTTTAAACTAAACCTTATGTCCTTAGGAATTAAGCCATACCTCCTAAGATCCCTATGAATGAAAATACCCACTAAACCTAAAGCTATCATTACGGCCTTAGAACCCCATCCATAAGACCCACCTAAACACGCCTGAAGATACCAAGCTACAATAAAGAATATAGCCAAGAACGCGGTTACCTCAACCAAAGCAGTGAGTCTTGAACCTCTAGACACCTAACTCACCTACGTACTTAAGGAAACCTAGTTAGTTCTACACGTAGAGGAGGAAAAACTTTACTTCCTCCTTCAGTAAGGCAACTATATACCATTAAGCCCCACACTAATGACTTTGTGAGTATGTTGCTTATAAGTATTCAAAACATGTATTAGGATGAATACCGATATATTACTATGGTGGTGTAATTGATTTTGAAACGATTCAAGGAGGGTAAAGGTCCTCTTAGGAAAGTATTGGAGGAACGTTTAAGGAAGGGTCCTCTTCTTAAGAAACTCAGAGAGCAATTCTTTAAGGCTGTTACTAAAGTTTATGATGCAGATAAGTTCTATGATAGTTTAAGAGATGATTTAAAAGAAGCTAAGAACTTCGTGATTATAATCTCTCCATTCCTTTATATGGATAAAGTCCAGAAATTTGTTTCCACGAAGGAAGTTAAAGATGCTCAAAGGAGAGGGGTTTCAATAATAGTCGTGACTAGACCCCCGGAGGCAGATCAGGTAAGTAATGTGTACTGGCATAGAAGATGTATAGAACTACTTAAGAACAACAATATTAAGGTAGTTACAGTCAAGGAACCCAGGCTACACTTTAAGGCTGTTATTATAGATAACGTGGTAATCTATCTAGGTTCAATTAATCCGTTAAGCGTACTTACAGTGAGGGAAATACCAGCTGACTACATGATTAGATTTGAAAGCGAAGCATTGGTGGATGAGATAATAGAAAACGCTATTGGTAGAGAGACTTATGAACAGTGGTTAAGTGATTAACACTTTATATGACTGAATAGCTCCTAAAACCCTAAGTTAAGGTATCAAGGAGTATGGAAAGGTTCATCACCAAGTAATTAATTACAAATACATAACCATATATAAATGTCTAAACTCTGGCAACGGAAACAAAGCAAGTAATAAGGTAGGATACATTAAGTTAAGTATAGTAAGTTAAGTATAGATATACTAAATATGGAAAGTGAAGCTTACATCTGGGAGTAGTAAAGTAAGCTTAGTATGGAAGATTACTTATCTCAGTGATTGGGTTAGAACAATTATGTAGTTCCCAGACGGTGATGAATTAGCCGTTACCAAGGACTTTGGGCATATCATGATATTTGAGAATAGGTGACAAACATAGCTTTGCTAAGTCTCTAGATATAAATCACAGAGCTAGTACTAAGGGTAGTTTCTCAATCCCTAAATGTAGGTACTTAGCATACAGTACTGATAGGAGATCACCCATCTCAAATATTAAGAAAGGAAGTCAATCCTCATAGGTGTGATAGGTCGTGGAGGAGTTACTTACTGGTTATAGTGACAATAGGTATGTCGCGGCAAGGAATATTAACATCATAACTCTCTATAAGTTCGATGGAAAAGATCAAGGTCCTATATGGGATACCGTAGAAGCAAACCCCACTTATCAATTGCAGCCTTTTAAGTTCAAATGGCTAGACTTACTTATAAATCCTACATTAAATGTGTCGTATTCTGCAGATTATCAGTGACAACACATTACGTAATGTACTAGAATATATCGGCGGTTTCTTAAGGAATTATTCACGGTATCTAGATGGATATACGTTTAATGTCTATAGGTGCTATCATAAGGAGGACCTATACGAAGAGGTTCCTTCCACTGAGAGAAATCGCTGCCGCAATCTATAATGAATTAAAGACCCTATATGTGAAGTGCTCATACAGTTAATGGAAGAGCATGTTTACTCACGTAAAACACTTAATGATTTAGTCCTTGCACTAAGAGGGCTTTACATTAGTACGGGTGACTATATATCGCTACAGAGCTATAATAACATAATTACATAATTAAGTGAAGGACAATTAAGTAACAGCATAGCTAAATTAAAGTATTTATCAATTTAAGATCCCTATGAAATAACGTTATGAGTACTAGAGTCATCAGATACAACTCGAATGTAATGAAGTTATATATTCATAAATTTATAATAATTAATAGTAAAAACTTAAAATTACGAAATATTACGGTGTATATAGATGACGTTAAAGCCATTAATATATGAAAATGTTGCAATAGGTATAATAGCTCAAAGAATAGGTGAATGTAGGTTAGCTAACAGATATATTGTGAATCCTCAACAGCTAATAACGCAACAAATTAAGTCTCTTGAAAATCTTTATCGAGACTCCATAATTGCTAAAGGAGATAAATTTATAGTAATAGAGTTTAAAGCTCCTTACTTAAGTAACAAGGGCTTAAGGTATAATAACATAAACATTAGGACCTTGACTAAAATAGCTGAAAAATTTCATAAGAGAAACGTATTTTTAGCACTGATTCACGCTTATGTGCCTATACGTATAGTACCCACACGGATAAGTAATGGCTTTTATCTATGGTTTGCTGTTCCAGGAACCACGGCTTTTATTCCATTATCTAGCCTATCACAGGTTCTTAAGGTTACGGGTAATAAGGTTAGTTTAAATGTTATTAGAGCATACCCCTTTACAAATATAACATATATATCTACGTTAACACCATCGTGCATGAAACAACCAACACCGATCGTTAAACAAGAGCCTTACTGCGCTAGTTGCGGAGGGCTTTTCTCAGGGCCAAGTACATTAAAAAAGCCAAGACTGGATATAGACGTTAATGGTAATACTTTTAACATTGAATCATACACCTTCGCAAGCCTTATGAAATCCTTTGTTAATTGTTACCTAGGCTTTGAAATAAGAAATACCAAAGAAATTGAAGAGCTAATTATATTGCTAAGTGAGTTATGTAGATTGATATCAAATTTAGCACTGTTAATATTAGGTAAGGAAGGGGTATTTTTTATACCTGTATCGTTATCGTCTGAAACATTGCAAGCCGAATGGAGACATGAATATTATTAATTCAATCATCGTGATTACTTCATTTATAATTCGGTGTTGATTATGCATTGCATTATCCATGTTAAGTGTATGAGATAGCAACATATAATTGTAATGCGCTCAAGACCCTTATTATCTATGAAAAGCTTGTGAGATGCTTAAATTAACTCTGTAAAGTTATGAAGTAAAGAATAGATGAATAACGTTACCTAAGACTAAGGAGAACATTAAAGGTAATGTATTTATTCATGTAGATAATCTATAAAAACAGGGTCTTAAAAGGGTTACGATATGACTCGGTTAATAGAAAATTTAGATGTTGAGCATTTAAGTTTCATCTATGAGGTTGCGCTATCAGAATGGGGTAGAAGAAAACCTATATATGAAATACATAAGTGGTGGGCCCGTAGATACTCTAACGTAATAAGGGCTGCACTCATTGCATATTTATTAGATGCGAACGTTGACATTAATGATTTCCGAAGGGCTTTTCAACATCTAGGTAAGGAGCTCAAATATGAAGCCTCAAGAACATGGATTTTTGATCCCTTTATTGGTGGGGGAACCATAGTGACGGAGGCATGTATGTTGGGCTTTAATGTTGTAGGCATCGATATAAACCCTGTGGCAACCTTCATAACAAGGTCTCAATTAAGCCTTATCCGTAACATAGTAACTGAGAAGGTGTTCTTAAATAGAGCTAAGGATATAATCAAAAGAGCGTGGAATAAAGTGAAGCACTTATGGCTTTTTCCTTCAAATGGCATGAAACTATATACCTTCGCAGCAATATCTAAGGAGGGCATATGCCGTGTGAATCCTTACTTAGGTAAGCATGGTAAGAAATTATGGTTCATATGCCCCAACTGTCGTAATGTATTTACTTGTGAGGACAACTCACAGAATTTATATTCATGCCCTGAGTGCCGTACTAAGGTTAAGGCAACCACGAGAGTTAAAGAGCAACCTTCATTACTTGAATTTAAATGTGCTGATACTGTTGAAATAGGTTATAATATGTTCGCATACGCAGTCGAAGTATATAAAGGTACTGAAAGAGTATTCTTAAGTGTTTTTGATCTTAATATAAGACAGAAATTAAAGAATCAAGTGAATCATGCTAAACTATTAATAAAGAAATTAAGTAAGCAGTATCAAGATATTATGTACATAGAAATACCTCAAGGAATTGAGACACTTCGTGTCAAGAAATTAGGATACGATGACTTTAGTAAGTTATTCAGCTACTGCCAACTTGCAACGTATTTAGTACTGGCAGAGGAGATACGTAGAGTACCAGACCGTGAAATAAAAGAGCTACTTACATTAGCGCTCTCGGATTCAGCGAGATCATGTTCTACACTAGCATCATATTATCAACCTTATGCTAAAGTAAACCCAGCTTTTGTAATAAAGAGCTTTTGGTTACCAAAGAATCCTGTGGAATTGAATGTCTTAGCTCATAGTCCGAAAGACCCGCTTCATCCTATTGGAAGGGGTAATTTTATTAGTGCCTTACGGAAAATACTGAGAGCATTTAAATGGGTTAAAAATCCTAAGATAAAAGTAAGAAAGAATGCTGTAAGAAACGAATTACACTTAACAATTAAGCCTATAGGGAAAGTTTATATTTTTAATCTTGCGGTACAGGAACTACAGAGCCTTAATACATCTTTCATTCCTAAAAACTTTGACTTAATTATCACGGATCCTCCTTATATAGATACACAATACTATTCCGAACTTTCATTAATATTCATGTATGTTCAAAACTTAGTGCTTCAAAGATATAACGCTAAGAATTTTGTTTCACAATACCAAAGAATTAAGGATTTGGAAATAGCTCCATCAAGGCTCTCTAAAAGTAAATATGAGAGCTACGCTAAATGCATGAGTATGATTTTTCGGAAGCTTAAATCGCTTTTAAAAGACTATGGTTATCTAATCTTTACTTTTCATTATCCAAAAACTAAAGGATGGTATGCGTTATATAAGTCTATCGCTTCCGCGGGATTCATTCCCGCTAACTTCTACGTCATTCCTGGTGAAGCATCAGGGAAACTAGGTAGATCCTCTGTCTTGACAGATATTCTTTTAGTATTCAAAAAGAACAATGATGAAAAAATATTTAAAGAAGAGGATCTTACCATGTCATTACAATTAATGCCTTATCTTCTTCGAAATAACAATGTAAGGAAATTCTTTGGAGAGGGTTATAAATTAAAGTCAGCTTTATTGAATGCCGCTTGCGCATATACTCTCATGAGGAATGTTAGGAACAACATCTCCTTCAAGGAGTTTAAGAAAGAAGTAAAGACGATTATGAGCACACTTGAGCAAGCTATATAAGTAAACAAAATTAAATTTGAAGCATAAATTAACATTTGAGGTATATATGCAGGGGTATAGCTATAAGAAACAAAAAGTGATATTAATCCCATTAGGTTCCTTCATTAAAAATGTGCCGAGGACAATAGTTAGAGGATATTCTAAAATAAACGTAATCCAAACTCGAATAATTTTAATTCCCGTCTATGTAGTTCATCTAGGTCAAATTAAAATTCTCACGTATGAAGGTAAAGAAAGTATTGAAGAGCTCTTTAAAGATAAAATACCATACGTAGCTAACATAGAGTTGCATAAAGATGGTACCGGGCACTTAGGTCCGGGTCCTATAGGATTAAGCAAGCCTGATCTCCCATCTTATGAGTTATTAAGTCATAAATTATTATACACTACATTACCTAATACTGGTATAGAGTTACAAGGAAAAATGAAGGTTTTCACTTCTCCTGCGGAGATAAGGATTATTTACGGAAGTAACAACATACAAAAGATAATACCTACAGTAATGTTTTTTAAACCCGAGAAGTATCGTGGTAAGAAGACCGTTAAATTATTTAATGTACCACTAAACCTTGATGCTTATGAAGGTTTCATATATATTTATGATAAGAGTACTAAGAAAATACGCAAAATTCTACAAACAAATATGTATTCTATGGTTAAGTTGAGAGAAAACGATGTGTATAGAGTGATAGCATTAATATGTGAATGTGAACAGTGCAAGGGGTACAGGAGACAGAGTGTATTAATGCTTGAAAAGGCATTAAGTAATGTATCACTAATAAGTATACTCGTAACTGGTAAACTAAGAAACGTGTCATGTGAAATAAAGCTCTCAAGATTAAGATTTAACCTCAGTTTTCACATCATAAAAACAGATTTTAGACAGCGTGTCCGATTTTTGAAATCATTATTACATACTAACGATTATCAATTTATCCATACACTAAAAGAATATTTAGAACTTATGGACTATGTTTCTTCTTCATCAATACTTAGGAAATCTATGTTTAGTGAACTGGTTAAAGATATGTTAAAATACGATATTATTCTATCACCATCAACTACTTTAGGATTCTTAAAACTTACTTACTCAAAGGGAGGTAATCATGGGCTTGTTGAATATATACTTACAAATTCTCTCAATAAAAACTCGATTAATTTAAATAATGTAAGTACACTGGAAGAATTGATAAGGGTATTCAATACGCTTGAACATAAGGAATGGGATAACCAATGGTTTAAAATGTATAGTAAGCTTAAAAGTAAGAGGTTTATCGTCTTATAGTTTATGGCACTTGTATTTTATATTGCTGTTTAAATAAGGATTTTATGTGTTCTATGGTTTCCTTAGATGTACATAGTATATATGCATTTGTAGATTTAGTTAACTGCATGTTCCATGTAGTCTTTAAGCATATATCATCTATAATATAATATTTCTCATGCATTCTATGTTCTGTTTCTCTTATGACGATATTTTTTAACAATTTATATTTTCTTATACTGTCTGCTGTGTCCTTATTAGTAATTATAATAATGTTCACATCACTATTGGCTTTCTTTTCAAGAAGATCTATATAATGACCATCTATATATGGGGTAGCGGCTACTATTATCCTTTGGGATTTTCTTAATAAGCTTTCAGGTAATGTGTGATCCGCTATAATATCGTGTTCCTCAAGATATACTTTTATAAACTCTCGGAGTAAGTTACGGCTTGTAATTAATGGCTGTGCTAGTAATTCGCTACAGTACTTTTCTAACTGAACACATGATGTACAGCCGTCAAGGCAGTACAGTTTTATTGTTAAAAGAATAAGATGGTCAAGATAATCCTCGATATCTTTCATACTTATTTTGAATCTTTTAGCTAGATCAGCAACGTAATTTGACTCGTAAATATGGATTTTAAATTGTACTGCATCCAGCACTAAGCCATGTTTTAATAGTTCATTGTAATATCTTTTTAGCTCCTTCAAAACATTCTTGAATTTAGGCATTTTTTGAATAAAGGTTTTCTCCTCGTTTTTTAATTCATTAGCAAATTCTTTGATTTCATTTTCATGTATGTCGATTACATTCTTCACGAATTCTAAATATTTTTCTCGGAAACTATGTATATCGCTATATTTCATACGAAACTGAGTTATTATATCCAGACACCCGTATCTTGTGTTTTCAATTATATATACTTTGGCAGAGTTCACATCATAGCTATATAATATATGTTCCTCAGATAATTCAAAGTCCTTTAATACAAGCTCATATATCGTATGGGTTATGGTATGTAATAAAACGTGATAGCTGAATTTTGTCAAATCTTCTAACCGTATTCTCTTCTTAAACTTTCCATATTTATTTAATAATTTGTCCTTACTTAGCCCAAGGATTTCAATTAAATTGCGTCCCTGATTACTGTATTTATATAAAAAGTATTTGGTCATGAGAACATCATATATTTTTGGTATTATCGACATATAACTAACGGGATTTATATCTCTCATCAATATGGTCTTTAATATATTTTTAATTGTCTCTGCATTAAATTCTATTTCAATAGCATTACTATTACGCAATACGTATGTGATGGGTCTTTCGAATTCGATGTTTATTGGTCGGAATATTATTTCACCTATTTGAGTTGAAGCATAAGGTGATAGTACTGTGACCTGGGCATTATGGATGCTATGTATCTTAACTAATGGATCTAGTTTATAAAGTAATTTTTCTTCGCCTTTCACGAACCCTTGTCTAACCAAATAAATCTTAGGGAATATCCTCCTCCTCCAGGACCAGTACCTTCTTCCATTACACCCTCCTCTCGCCTTACCGATTATACAGAGTCTTTGAAACGGACATTTAGTATCCCAAGGATCTGTTGATATACCTATACCTAGCCTGCAGTACCAAACATATGTAAGGTTTAATGGATCATAACGTTTACCTGTTTCTTTTCTGTATTGATCTTTAATTAATCTCTCATCTTTTCCTTCATCAATGAGCCGTTTTAATTTTTCAGAGCCATATTTAATAAAGAAGTAATGATACCGGTCTTTTAGATGTATATACATGATTATGGATCCTCGGCGAAATTCTAGTATGTCTATAGGTTCTAAATCTTGTATTATGATACCAGATGATATAATGTCTGGCGGAAAATCGCATCTTATAATTAGTTCTGAGGCTGAAGAGAACTTGACTTTAAGTTGTTTAAATAGCCCTAGAGGCCTAAAATCCTTAGGTTTAATAAGCCATACTCTTGATCCTCTGAGTATTACATTTTTCTTGCCATGTACGAATCCTAGCGGTATAGGTTCGTATGGAGGGTACCTAGATAATATTTCTATTATATTCCTCAATTCCTCCTCTTCCTGAGTTAAGCTATAGATCTTAATACTATGTTGCGATACCATACTTGCAAGTAGGTAAAGCCCGGTTATTTCGTCGATAGCCTCTATCCCTGTAAACTGCCCTTTTGAGTCCAAATTCTGAATTATTTCTATAATTCTTTTTTCTAACTCCTTCCCTAACATCCTATTTCACCTAATTCTTCCATAAGTTTATTTAATTCGCCTATGTTTCTACATACCGAACCCAATGATCGCAATACTTCATTACATTCGCTAATGGTTATGGTATCTATAACTCCTTGTTGACTTAGTTCATTATAAAGCTTAAGAATGTATTTATGAACATTTAATATATTCCTATTGCATTCTGTCTTTATTTTTAAAAGAAGTTTTTTAATTTCCTCCTTACTAATCAATTCATGTGTTTTACCCTTAATTGTTACAAAGCATTCAATAATCTCACTTAGTTCACTGCAAATAAGGTCTTGCGTAGGCTTGAGCCTTGCTGGTATATTAAGTTTTTCTATTTTTGAGATAGCTTCAGTAACCTTATATATAATATCATCAAGATGAGCATATATTCTGTTAATTAAATCCCTTCTCTTTACTATCACCTTAGTTTTTTCTGGGTTTTCTAAGTACTTGACAAGGGTCTCTAATATTTTCCTTAGTTCTTCCTTCAAATTCATTAAAACGTCCTCTCGGATATATATGTTACCCATACTCTCTACCTTCCTTGTCTGGTACTGTGAATATATATTTAACGAGCGAATTAAACAAACTGCTTTTAGTTAATGTCTCATAAAGCTTGCTGTAGAGCTCTTTCGCTTTATTTAATCCGTTTCTTTCCTCTCTAATATTGAAGTTCTTGATGAGTACGCCGCTAGTAAATGTTTGCTCATTCTCTAAGGCTAACGTAGTTAATGCGGCATGTAATATGGCCCTCTTCATGACGGCAGGGTTTTTATAGGCAATATTTAGTGGTTCTGCTCTTTTAACCGCATGTTCAGGATCTAACAAATCTCTTAAATTAGGTTTATAAATCCAATACATTTCCGTAGGTATATTTCGCACAACTATCGCACCTAAAACAGTAAATAATGTGTTTATAGATCGTCCACCTCTACCGATTCTCTGGATTAAGCCTAGTGGATTAGGGAATCCAACATTCACTATGAATCCAACATCTTTATAATCTACACCAAGCTCTAAAGTTGAGGTGGACAAAATAATAGCTATTTCACTATTAATGAGCTTAGCTCTAAGACGAGTTCTTTCCTCAGTAGGTACTTCACTATGACACTCAGCAATAAATTCCAATAATTGCTCTAATTTTTCAATGTCCTTTACCCCCTTAGGCGTACTTATTCTAAATTTATCATCAAGATATTCTATTTTTACATCATCAAGCTGAACGTAAGGTAAATATGAATATCTTTCAAGAGGATCTATGTCTGGTCTTAGGTGGTCTCTTGGATCACCAAGGTAAATGGATTCAGAAAATTGCCTTCTAATCCTCCTAATTTCGTGTATGTTATCTACAAAGATTATGCCTTGAGGTATGTAGACGTCTCTCCCTAGTTCTTTTTTAGCTATTCTCCTGATAAGGTATATCGTTGATAATAGTATGGCTAGTTGACAGACATAGGTAGCCCAGGATACGTGTGGATTAATACTTGTTATTTCAATTAAAGAAATTCTTTCGCCACTAAGCACTTTCAACTCTTGCCTCGTTAATTCTTTAACTACATCACTATAATCAAGAATTTCTAATTGTTTAGCATTGAACCCTGTAAGCTTAATAGCGAATTCCTTAGGGTGAGGTATTGTTGCTGAAGATAACACTATTTTAGCCTGTTTTTGAGCTATGAAGTCTAATGTTCTAATTACATACCTTAATGCGCCTCCTTGCAATGCCTTGTATTCGTGTGCTTCATCAAGTATTATCATTTTTACATTCCTTAATTGATGGACATATATTCTATCACTTTTATTAGCTGGTGATTCACATAACCTATATTCTAAGGTCCATGGATTTGTTATGTATATGTCAGGCGGATTACCTCTCATATGAGAATGAGTAGGGCGTATAAAGTCAAGTTGCAACTTACAATTGGAACAGAATACATTAAATGCTTTGTTGACATTTAAATCAAATCCGCAATTAGGACATGACACCCCCCTGAAGGGTACAACAGATTTTTCTTCTAGAATTCTACTAAGATGTTTTGTCATGCCATCATCTATGCCAATAGTTAATTTTAGTGATTTCCCTAATCCTTCTGTTAATTCCTTATTTAGGATGTATAGAAACAATATAAAACGAGAGGCTTGATCACTTTCAAGATCCTTTCTAGGATATATTATAGTGACTCTGATAGAGGAAACTTTATCTTCTAATTTATCTTTTAAGGCTAGCAATGTCGCTACTATAAGAAAAATTTCTGTTTTTCCGGAGCCAGTAGGTGCTGAAAGAATGAATACTTTTTTATTGCTATGTAGGTTTCGTAAAATGTTTAAAACGGCATATATTTGATACGCATCAAGCCCTTTTGAGCAGCCTTTAGATACATGTTTAATGTATTTTCTTAAAGCTGATATATATAGATCAGCTATTTTCTTTTCAAGTAACTCATTAATTGCTAGATATAACCCCCGTTCTAAGCTATTACCAGTAATATGAGGGATATAGATTCTATCCTCCTCAGAATCCATAAAGGGTACCTTATATAGGAATAGTCGAGTAGATGCAACATATCTAGTACCACAATATTGTACCCTGAGGTCTGAACACCTTACGGCAATATCCATATGTAATGTTCTAAAATGCCCGCTCTTAATTTCAATTACGTAGCCTCGTTTTATCAATTCACTTATTAATTCCTGATTGTACTGAGAAGCCCGTGCTATTCTTTCCAAATCCTCATGAACAAGAAAATAATCAGGGTTCTTTATAAGACCTGTACTCGCATCGACTGATTTCTCATATTCTGCCTCGATAATTTTATGGTATAATATAGCCAAATCCTTTAAAGATTTCATGTTATTATGTCACCTTTATAAATGGTGCTAGCATCCTCAATATATTAATATTAATGTTGCATTAATATACGTTGATATATTTCAATAGAATGCATGTTAAGCGTAGCTTAAATATGTTGTTATGTCCAATTCTTCATATATACTTGAATACCCCGGTAAAGTGCCTTAAGCATTGAGACACGTTCTTTCCTGCTTAATGTAATAATATGTTTAAATAACGAATTTTAAGCCTTTAATATTCGATTTTAGTATTTTGTTTCAGATTTTTATTAATTTCTTGTCTTTCCTCTTCTTCAATCATTTAAGGAGCGATGCTTATACTTCATGGACTTACTACCTTTCATACTTTGTTCCATTGATTATTAATGGTATCAAAATTTTCATTATTCTCTTCATTAATCTTACCTCTATAAGCAGGGTTTAACAGGTGGTGCTTAACCTTCTCTTTTAATAAATTCCCCATACTTTCCTTCACTACTTTACTGCCTTCCTAAATGCGTTATCTTCGCCTTAAAGCGAATTAAGAATGAGCTAATTAGCGACCCTAGTCTTCTATGTTGATTATCCCTTTAGGACATTAACATTAAGAGTTAAAATTTAAACCTACAGTAAGGGATATTAAGAGATAATGGAGTTTTGATATACTTAAGGATTACTTAGCATTATTTACATAATATGTCCTTAAGCTGTTCCAGACCCATCCTACACCCTGTTACTATTGATACTATTTTCTTACTTTAATATATCCTTGGACTTTAAATATGCGGCTATAGGCAAGGCCGCTGCTCCCTCAATAAGCATGTGGTGCTCACTAAGCATGAGCTTGACTGCATTCTTAATTTCGTCTTCAGTAAGTAGGATAAAGTCATCAATATATCTTTTACAGGGCTCAAACGTTATTGCGCCTGGCTCTATGCCCCCGGCTACTGCGTCAGCTATAGTGGGCTTTACCTCTATGTCGACTATCCTTCCTGCTTTAATGGATTCATACATTACGGGTGAGTTTAATGGTTGACAACCTATTACCTTAATGTCTTTACGTATAGACTTAAGGAAACCCGCGATACCGGATATTAATCCACCACCTCCAACAGGTATGAGTACGACGTCTAAATCACCTAGTTGGTTCATTAACTCAATACCTATGGTGCCATGGCCAGCGATTACCTTGATATCATTATATGGCGAGATATATGTCATTCCATGTCGTTCCGCATACTCCTTAGCATATAGCTCAGCCTCAAGGCAGTCATTGCCGTGGAAAACTACCTTGACACCATACATCAGTATATCTCTCACCTTGGCTTTAGAGGCGTTCTTGGGTAAGAACACAATACTCTTCAAACCAAGCCTCCTTACAGCATAAGCGAATGCAACCCCATGATTACCTGTGGAGGCAGTTACGACACCTCTACTAAGCTCCTCCTTAGACATCACTAGGAGTTTATTCATAACACCCCTAATCTTGAATGAACCGGTAATCTGTAGGTTTTCAAGCTTAAGGTAGACCTCAGCACTACCTAAACTACTTAAGTAATGCGAATATTCAATTGGGGTAACTCTCACATACTCCCTAATCCTTCTCTCAGCATTAAGTACTTCATCCTTAATATCTACGTCCTCATTACGCATTGATAGACCCTCAGTTAAGCCCATGTTAAAGACGGTGTTAGTCATTAAATACGTTCGAACAATTTATTACTGAGTGATTAACTTGATGTTCGAGCCATTAAAGTAATTTATTTAATGCCAAATTAACCGTAGGGTAAATTAGGAATGCGTGGACTTATATTAACCATGCCTATTTTAGTACTGCTCTTGATAGCTATAGTCTTAGGCAACATAGTTTTTAATGCCTTAACCTTTAAGGAAACAAATGTATATAGATCTAAACTCGATATTAAGGTACCTATACTTTATCAGAGTATCGTTGATGATTTTACACTTAATGTTAGGGGTGTTGATGAACTTAAGGAAATCATTAGGGAGCTCCATGCGGACCTCATATTTAGGGCTTTTTGGAAGAGAACCCAGGACCCCTCCATCTATAAGAATTTAAAATACGTCATTAATGAGCTAAGGTCTGTTAGGAACGGTATAGTCATAGTTGGTTCAGTACCTGCACAGACCTTATGGAGGATTGATTACGACTTTGATAAGAATGAAGTTATTGAGTACCCTAAGACCTGGGAATTAGCCTTAGACCCTACTAAATGGGGTATTAACTACCCTAAATGGAAGCTTCAATGTGAGATAGCTAAGGCTAGAGGAGCAGCACCACAGACTCTAGACTGTGAAGGTGAGCCTAGACCTGAGGTTCTTAAGAAGTACTTCCCGGACATAACTAACCCTGAATTCCAGAGGATCTTCCTGTCTTGGATTAAGAAGCAGATTGATGCTGGTGTTGATGCTATATGGATAGACATGTTGTTTATGCAGGCAAGGATAATGCTGAAATTAACAGGTGATGAAAACCACCCAGCGGTTAAGGAGTCTTACAAGGCTGCCATAAACATCATTAAGGCAATACATGAGTTAGGTAGGTCTAGAGGTAAGTACATATATGTAGGTACTTGGAAACCCCCAGTAATTGAGGGTGAGGAGTCTCCACCACTAGACTTCATAACCATATCGATAAGTAGTGAGGAAGTCATTAAGAAAGATATAGATAAGGAGAGATGGGTAGAGCTCATTAAGTCCATTAGGGAGAGGTTCGGTAATGTAACCATACTTGCAGTCCTTGATTGGGGCGTTACAGACACCTCACCACTAGCAGTCTTTAGCCAGAAGCTAAGTACGGAGGAACAGTCGGAATTCATACTGAAGGTGGATAAGGAGCTTAGAGAGCTAGGTGTCTTACTGGTATACCCAGTACATGGGGGCTTCATAGGGCCCAACGCCAAGAAACTAGCCTACGGTAAGTACAAGTTCTATGACGCATTAGCACCTGAATTCAGCACGTATAAGGCTATATTAAAAGCGATTAAGGAGCATATAGAGGAGGATAGGGTTGATTGCTGACAGTTAATTAAGGTAAAAACTTAAGTTATTAGGATTCAAAGTACCTTCTATTTCCTTAACCTCTTAATCGCGAAGAAGATTAGCAATACCGTTAGTACTGCTATAGCTGTTAAGGTGTGTTCAGGTATTGGTAATGGATTTCCTAAGGTGTCTAGAGATATTACTACGGCTTCAGTACCTCCAGGGTTAAGGGTAACTTCCTCCTCTGTGTAGGGTAAGTTCGTGGGGGTTAACGTATTTTCTAGTACATAGCTAGATGTCACAGTATTTATTGTGTAGACTACGTAAATCCCGGTAAATGTAACGTCAGATAACGTACCTATTGTTGTAGAGGCGTTACCTATGGCTAATACTTTATCCCCATCGATCAGTAAGGCAGCACCGTCCTCCTGTCCATCAGTGCCCCACACCTTTAACCACTCAATATCTAAGCTTGAAGGATCCACTTTACCGATAAGTACGTCCTTATCCCCTGAGGTAGTGTTTACTAAGGTTAACGTTAGGTACATGTATGTACCGTCATACGTAAGTACCTTACCTCTATGGGGGAATATGAAGTGCGCACCGTTTACCAGTATGGTTCTGTAAGCTGTGATACTTAAGGCATTTAAATTTATCTTAACTATCCCTAAGTAAGACCACTCAAGCTTATCGTAATCAATAGGGTCCACCCCCGCTAGTATGTAAAGGTAGTTACCATCATTAACTATGCCGTAACCCTCAGCAACAGCGGCATCCACCCCACCAATCCAGGCTGTTACGTATTTTTGTGTTGTTGCTAGTGTTGAGTTAGTTTTAAGGAGCCATATGCTCTTTACTGGTGCTATATCTATCCTCCCGGTAGTATAGATGTATTGCCCGTCATAAGATGATTCCCTAGGGAACGTGTAGTGCCCTACATAATACTTCCTATATGTTCTCGAACCACCATTAACATCGATCTTCTGAACCCATACATACTCATTTGCCGCATTCGCCACATCTGAATGAATGACAAATACGTAATTACTTGTAGGCATTGTAGCGAAACCAGGGGTTTTCCCTATCATTCTTGACCAGTCAATACTACCTGTTGGTAAGTACACCTTAATCAGATATACGTAAGTACCTGAAGTATTTACCGTGTTAAGTACTATGTAGGCGTAATCACCATATAGCTCAACATCACTAAACTTAACCTGAACAATGTTTTGTAATGAAGGTGCTATTTCCTTACTCCACTTTATAGTGCCATTACTAAAGAACTTCGTTATTACAGGGTTCGTTATTGATTCACTAAATAGTGAGCTCCACACAGCATAATATTCATTAGGCGCCCTAACTAAGATACCGTAAGCCTGGTTATCTACATCATCACCGAACCAGAGAGTGTTACTCTCTCCCTGACCTAAGACTCCTAATGAGGTAATGATTATGGGCATTACAAGGGCTAGGGTGATTAAATACTTAATCAAGGTACGTAGACACATCCGCACCACCCATACATCTATCTTGCCCTAATTAGAGGAATACAGATGAGACTATGATGCGTAAATATTTAAAACTTTTGTTTAATTTATCTACTTCAGTACTGGTTAATAGTTTAGGACTACATTTATCATATCATATGGAATAACTTATGCGCGTTAAGTACATGTCTTACATGATATACCTATTAGTTTTAAGT
>Ga0190313_1000844_pt1 | contig 17338 bp, 16 predicted proteins | sample 4870071011_MG_FD_169989 | JGI IMG/M metagenome (GOLD analysis project Ga0190313, IMG submission 169989) | Hydrothermal vent sediment bacterial communities from Southern Trench, Guaymas Basin, Mexico - 4870-07-10-11_MG | ecosystem: Environmental > Aquatic > Marine > Hydrothermal vents > Sediment ...
AGAACATAAAGAAAACAGAATGAAGGACTTCGTGAACAATGGAGAAACTCTTATATATTTTTGTTACTTAGTGTTGTAGGGGTGCTCAAGAAGCACCCCACGAATCCCACATAAGGGAATAGAAAGGCACTATTCACTAGTAGGTAAATCACTAGCGAGATGAATAGGGCTATGAATCCCACATAAGGGAATAGAAAGGACCTATACCATACTTCGTACCCGTATCCATCACCCAAGACCTCAAATCCCACATAAGGGAATAGAAAGTCTTGAAACATTCTATCTCCATTAAATCGGTCTCAAAGGGTACTTCGAATCCCACATAAGGGAATAGAAAGCGAACGTGACTACCCTCATTGAGTACCACCTTAACTAGGTCGTCAACTAAATCCCACATAAGGGAATAGAAAGCTACCTCCTTTAACTCGGGTATTGGAACCTCCAACTTTAGGGAATCCCACATAAGGGAATAGAAAGACAGAAAAATAAGACCTAAAAGCAAACATATCAGCAACAGCAAATACGAAATTCCACATAAGGGAATAGAAAGTTCATAATGCTGTTCACGGGATTCCTTGGGGCGTTAAACGCCGTGAAATCCCACATAAGGGAATAGAAAGGGTTTTAATTAAGTTAAGGAGTATGGTGGGGTCTTACTCTTGATTTGAATCCCACATAAGGGAATAGAAAGTGTGTTCAAACCTGAAGAAATCGAAAATACGTGGGAGAAAACTACTAAATCCCACATAAGGGAATAGAAAGAAGGAACCATGGATTGATATGCCTAGGGAAGAGTTTGAGGGAATCCCACATAAGGGAATAGAAAGGGTTAGGGATGGTGGCGGTAATCTCTATGTGTTGATAGTTACTAATCCCACATAAGGGAATAGAAAGTCTCGGTAGTAGCTTCGTTAAGTGTTTCATCAGCTATCCTTAAGAATCCCACATAAGGGAATAGAAAGTCTCTATTTCGTTATCGTTAGTTGCATCAGTCTCAACCTTAATGTAATCCCACATAAGGGAATAGAAAGATCCTATCCCATGTGAAGTGGGTTCTCACGGTACGCATTAAAAATCCCACATAAGGGAATAGAAAGACTACCATGTTTACCTCCCCAACTCTTGAAGTACTTCTTGACACAACCTTCAAAATCCCACATAAGGGAATAGAAAGACTTCTCGCTCAGCATTAACGATGAGGATACTATCCTCAGCAATCCCACATAAGGGAATAGAAAGGCTGATATTCTATACAGGTACATCAGTAAGAGGAAGCCTAATCCCACATAAGGGAATAGAAAGCTTGAGAATGAGCATTGCCTGCCCTCTTGCCTCTAGGGCTTCTCAATCCCACATAAGGGAATAGAAAGCACTAAGTCGTAGAGCCAAGCATCATACAGGCTCAGCTTCTTCGAATCCCACATAAGGGAATAGAAAGGCTTTACCTAGGCAGACCTTGAATGCGTGATGTAGAGACTCATGAATCCCACATAAGGGAATAGAAAGTATGGTGGGTGCTTAATCCAGTCAGCAACCCAGCCATACCGCCTAAATCCCACATAAGGGAATAGAAAGGTTAATTAATTTGGTTATTATCTTTTCCAAACTTTCACACCACGTAAAAATCCCACATAAGGGAATAGAAAGTTTCTTTTTGATTTGCCGAGCTACCCCACACGATTTATTTTCCTGAAATCCCACATAAGGGAATAGAAAGTTTTCATCCCAAGAGAACTCTACCTCTTTGGCTAGTTTCAACAAAATCCCACATAAGGGAATAGAAAGCCAAGCCTTAATATCAGAATGAGAGACCCTGTAGAAGTTGCTCGTAATCCCACATAAGGGAATAGAAAGACTCACCAAGGCTTTCCGATATCGTTAATAGCCCTATGCTTGGCAATTCCACATAAGGGAATAGAAAGTAGGTGGGGTAGGTACTACGGCCTACCTTCGTATGTGATAGATACTAATCCCACATAAGGGAATAGAAAGGATCATAGTACACCGTTCTCAAATACTCTGGCGAGTAGTATGCTAAATCCCACATAAGGGAATAGAAAGGCTACAGCCAAGCATAGCACCAGTAGTTAATCAGACTACTACGAATCCCACAAAAGGGAATAGAAAGAGGTGACTTAACGAATGCTTTCGCAAGACATACCTTAATAGGTGAATCCCACATAAGGGAATAGAAAGTCTATTGATGAAACCTTAATATCAGTAACCACATTTACAATATAAATCCCACATGAGGGAATAGAAAGTTGTACCTCTGTCGGAGTGTCTCTCTCAAGCCTTTTACTATGCGGTGTTTCCGTTTGCAATCCCACATAAGGGAATAGAAAGACTTACTTGAGCCAGTACCATACGCAGACAGAAGTATCCTCTTCACAATCCCACATAAGGGAATAGAAAGATTTCACCTTTTTCATGGATCATTATTGGGTGTACAATTCCTTCATTAATCCCACATAAGGGAATATAAAATTGGAATTTACTTTAATCTTTGGTTTGTATTTTCTTTAATTCTTTGTTCAAGTATTTCTATAGGTTTATTACGGAGTATTTGACTTTATCGGGATGATGTATGTCTTTATTAAGTTGCTATAGAGAGCTCTAAGGTCTTCACGATCGATTAATCTAAGGAGTTTCCTCCTCTTAATGTGTAGGTACGATACCTTCTACATTAGATATTTATTAGTTGATATCTGAGTGCTAAGAAGACCTTTCATTATAATTGAAACTTAGGGAGTAACCCTACTTAATGGATTAATAATAGTCTTAACGAGACCTGAGTAGATAAGTAAAATACTTCAATAATGATGTAGTGAGTCGTTAGAAGGTAGATGTTCAAGTAACTTAGACTTAACTTGTATCATAGGGGTAATCATAACCTCTTAGTTATTGATTACGTCCAAGATATGTTTTATGATTTATTGTGACTAACATTCACTTCCTGTGTTGTGATAAGGTGTAGGTATATTAGATGGGTTTTACGATTTACTATTGGGGATGGTGTTAGATAGGGATTCGCTTAGAAGGGAAGCCCTACTTTGGTTAAGACAGGCTGAGGCTGATCTTAGGGTAGCTATTCATTCCTTAGAGTTCAAGGATTGGTTTGCCTCAGCTTTTTGGTCCCATCAGGCAGCTGAGAAAGCTCTTAAGTCTTTACTACTTAGTAGGGGGAGGAGTGTTAGGGGTCATAACTTACTATACCTTGCTGAAGTAGTTAAGACTGAGTTAGGGATTGACGTTCCTGAGGAGGTCATGAAGTGTTTAAGAAGGCTTAACCCACACTATACTGTGGCTAGATACCCTAATGCTGCGAATGGTCTTCCCTACCAGATTTATGACGAGGATACAGCTAGGGAGGCTATCGAGTATGGTAGGAGGGTGCTGGAGTGGGTAAAGCAGTTTCTGCGTTAAGGAGTCAGGAAGTCATGGTTGAAAGAGCTAAGAAATTCGTTGAGAAAGCTTCAAGAGTTGTTAAGGTTGTTGAAGCATATATTGTCGGTTCTAGAGCTAGAGGGGATTACCTAGATGAAAGCGACATAGACGTACTCATAGTTGCTGATGGAGTAGACCACTTAAACATGCTTGAGAGACTCAAATTACTAACCGACATAGCAGAGCCAGGTGTTGACTATCTAGTATACTCCATACGTGAATGGAACGATGAGGAAACCCTATGGATAAGAAACCTTAAGAGAGAAGCCATCAAGATATACCCCTCATCAAGGGAGGTACCAAATATTTAGGTAAGGTAGCACGTAACTTACGTCCAATTACCACATAGGTACTAACCTAAACTTTGTAGGGAAGTTACTATACTTCACGTATGTATTCGCCATTAATTAAATTTATTTATCTTCGAAGATATGAGTATGTGAGATGGTTACAGTAATGTCTTCTTTATTGGTGTAGCTACGTCTCTAATAATGTCTAGCAGGTATTACGTTCCTCTTCGTATTCAGGGGTAGGATTAATAGGTATGTCGGTAAATCTTACTAGTTACTCGTAGCACTACTTACATATGGCTTCACCTCATCACTTACGCTACTACTTAAGTTTAAACTTGGTATTGAGCTTGTCCTAGGTATTAATCTAAGTTGCTTTATTGGTGCTACGTCATGGGCTTACCTAGCAATTACTCTATATCTAGCCATCTCTGTACTCAGACGTAGGTTTTGGGCGTCATTAAAAGGTTTTTGATTATGTTATTTATACTCGTTAGTTTATTTTGTGTTGTGGTTGGTATGGCTAAGGCAGTACTACTCACCCTAGGTTTCGAGGAGAAGTTCGCTGTTAGAGCTCTAGTTAGGAGGGGTCTTGAGGTCGGTGATCTCGTAGTACTTGTTACGGGCCCCATCATAGATAAGGTAGCTAAAGCCATTAACTACGTTAAGGAATTCCTAAAATACTTTGAGGGTGTTAATGTTCAAGTATTTGAAGTATCTGAAGTCCATGAATTCACTGAAGCAGTACCTAAGATTAAAAAACTAATTAAGGAATTACTCGATAGGTATGACTTCATAGTTGCTAACTTATCGGGCGGTATGAGAGCGTTAATTATTGAGGTATTAACGTCCATCATACTATTACCTAAGGAGCTAAAGAGTAGGGTTATCGTGGAATTAGATACGGAGGATAGTAAAGCAACTATAGAGATACCTAAGGAGTTAAACATAATAATAAACCCACCAGAGCTTGGAGTTAAGGAGGACATAATTAAGGTCATAGTGGATGAAGGGGGTGAAGCAGACATATATACAATAGCGCGGAGACTAGAGAAGGATGAATCAACTATTAGGAGACAGTTAGAAGTACTTAGAGAGTTAGGACTCATAGAGCTAACTTACAGACCATTAAGAGCTAAAGTGAAGCCTATAGCTAAGTTAATAATAGTGTAGAAATGCTTTTCTAAAGCATTAATTCAATACCTATATGCATGCTATATGAATTCACGCATAGCAAATTATTCTTAAATTGTTCTTGAGGAACTTAGTAAGTATTAAGAAACTATGCATTAATTTTCAAGTATTAAATTAGTTGTCTTATAAGCATTGCATATATTATGCCTAGTGTGTGTAAGTAACATAAAAATTTATAATCTTAGGCTTGAGAGAACAGTGGGGTGTAACCTGTGTCCTCCCTAACGTATGGTGATATTCTGAAGAAGTTCAGAGGGATCATATCAGTGCTTAGGTACTTAGCAGCTACTAGACAGTTCAGTTATGTAGATAGGTTAGCAGCAGCTATGTCTGTAGATGAGGTTAGAGCTGTAATTACTGAGTCTCTAAGAACTATTAGATCAGCTATGGACTCATCAATCGAGATTAAGGATGCTGAGGGTAAAGTCCATAAGTGTTGTGATATTGATGAGGAGGGAGCCATACCTTCATACGCTGAGGGTGTAGCTATTGAAGTGAGGGTTAAGGAGTGTAGGGATAGAAGGGAATTAGAGGGTAAGAGAGTAATATGTTATGTATGTCCTAAGCTACCGAGTGAGTACGAGGTAGCTAACCTACTTGATTACTCAGCTAAGGACCTAGAGATAGCTAAGACCATAGCTGCGTACGCTCTAACACTATCATACGCAGGCACAAGGTAGGGGTGAAATCATGGTCTGGCTCTCACTCTCAGCTAGACTACTCATTAACGTTGAGGCATTAAACATGGCTGAGGCTGTAGGTAACTACACTAGACATAGGAGAGCACCAGTAGTTATACCAACTAATGGAGGGTATAGAGTAGTTTACGTACCAGCTATATCTGGTGAGTCTATAGCTCATGCATACCAGGCATGGCTGGTACATGAAGCAAGGATTAGAGGGTTACCAGTATGTGAACTCTGTGCTAGGGAAGAGTTCATTAAGAGAGGTAATGAGGTCGCTAATAGGGTTAAGGATATAAGTAGTGCTGATAGGTATGAGGAGTCAGTAATTAAGGAATGTGTTGTTGAGGATGTAGGGGGCTTCCTAGCACCTACTGCCGTGCCTGTTAAGAGGACTTCGAGATTCATGGTAAGCTACTTAATACCTGCTATTGAGGATATTAAGGCATCAACAATAACACCTCAACTACATGTAAGACACTCACCAACACAGAGAGCACAGGGTCAGCAAGCAGCGGGTCAGATGATATACTATGTTGAGACATCATCAGCTATATATACCTTGACTGCCTCACTAGATGTTGACGGTATTGGTAGGAAATCATACATAAAGGTAGAATATGTTGTCGGAAATGAGGAGAGGAGAAAGAGAGTTGAAGCAGCAATCATGGCTCTATACGACACGCTAGCCCAAGGTCTATTCGGTGCTAAACAGTCAAGGTTTAAACCACATTATAAAGTACTAAGTACTGTAGTAACAATAACACATCCAAGCCCCTATAACGTGTTAGCAGGTCACAGTAAAGAATACATTAAGGAAGTAGCTAATAATCTTAAGAAATTCAAGGAATTAACAGGTAGTGAGGCATTAATGGGTTACTACATTAGTGAGGACATACCTAGACCTGAGCAGGACATTGCTAAGGAGTTTGAAAGTCTAGAGGATCTATTCAAATGGGTAATAAGTGAGGTCTTAAGGTTATCAAAACTAACATGACCATAAGGGGTAGAAAGTGAAGTTTAGAGCTCTAGTAGTTGATGGAGTGTTTAATTGGGGCTTTAGTGTTAGAGCTGTATATACCTCAGCAGCCTCACAACCATACCCACTACCACCACCAACAACCTTAGTAGGTGCTTTAGCAGCATCATATGTTAGAATTAAGGGGCTACCTGAAGTAATTATTAAGAATGGCATGATCTACAGTAGAGCAGCGGAACTATTAAATGACGTGTTGTGGGCTACAATAAAAATTCATAGTTATGCTATAATGTACTCTGATATGGGTAGACTAGTAAGAACACACTACCTTAGAGATGAGTATAGGAGAGACCCTAAGAGATGGTTTGGTATATCATCAGTAGGTAAAGTGTATAGTAACTCATCATTTAGGATCATATACATCTTAAGAGGGACTAATAAAGTACCCTACGAGACATTAGGTAGGAGTATTGTTAGTCTAGGTAGTAAGGAGGGATTGGTACATATAAAAGATTCAAGAGTTGTCGATGCTGTAGTTACGGGCAAGAAGTACGATATTGAAACCCCGTACTACACCTTTAGGAGATTAATTGAAGATTACGAAGTAGGGACTGGAGTTATTGTTAAGATGCCTCCATACCCACCACCAATCAGCTACTACAGGGTTAGGGAGGTTGTAGGTATAACTGAAGTTCATGAGGACTACGTGATACCTTACATGGAAGGTCAAGTCATAACTGGGAGACCGATAAGTATTCATGAAGTATCTGATGACGCAATGGTCATTGAGGTTAATATTGAGGGGGAGAAAGAGTATGTAATTGCCCCATCACTTACAAGGTGAGGTGGTAGTTGTGAGTATGAGAGTAAGGATTCAATTACCACCACATAACTACTTCCTTTACCATATAATGAAGACCTCCCTATGTGTTATTGCAGCATACACTAATGTTATGGCGGAGTTTAGACTACGTGAGGGTTGGGTTGAGTTTAAGGACGTAGTACCTGATATCTTCGCTCAAGGTCTAAAAACACTTATAGATGATGTAGTTAAGAACAATTACTTTGGTTTACCTGTAAGACTTCCGACAGGTGATGCTAGAAGATTAAAGAGTAAGCGAAGTGGCTACGTCAGTACAGTAATCTCTCCATGTGTTCGTAAGGAGGTTAACGTAGATTGCATACTTAACAATTACGTCGACTGGTTTATCGGGAACCCTAGTAGGTCTCTAAATGAATTAAGCAGAGCTTTAAGCATATTCAGGAATGGCTACCCTAAAGACCCAGGGACATACTCAGTTCTTGGTTCATTCCTACCCGAATTCGTTGAAGGCTTGAGAGTATTTGGAGCTACAGAAGGTGTTAAAGGGTCTATCAAACCTGATGCGGCCTTATTTAGAAACATGAAGGTCGGTGTTCACTCAATCTTCTTAGGCTTACTGGGGTTAAGGATATCTAGAGTCTTTTATGAAGCTCAAAGAGCTTACGCGATGCATCTAATACCGTCGGATGAAGTCATTGAGAAATGTGCAACGAAATTAGGACTCAGTTCCTTCGCGGGTAGGGATGGTAGGTATTCAAACATTATTAGGAATTTAAGGAAGTTACGGACACTAACATCTGATATAGTAACTCTTACCTACGTGGCCTTAATGCAGCATACAATGGGTGAAGTAGAGGTCTTCGAACTGATTGCAGGGGTCAATAGGTGGGAGATAATAGGCTATGGTGTTAGGGCACTACACCCACTACCCCTATTCATTGATGAGTTGAGGAACTTGGGTAGGAGGGGTGAGGTTGTTTTAAAGAAGCTTCAATCATTAATAGTCAATACGTTAAATAATGAAAGAACAGATATTGTTGAGCCAGTTATTAGATCGATCTATCAAGGACTTAATGGTATTATGGGTGTTGGTGAGGTATGTTACGTAATATCTAGACTTACCTACGCTAATGATGATGAGGAGAGACGTAAGTTAACAGGACTAACCCCCCTAGACGTAAGCACGATATGTGAGGCTATAGAGGGAACGTTAAGGAGGTTAAGCCATGGCGATACTAGTTAACATCCTCGGAGAGGCTGTAAGGAGTGGTAGGGTAAAATCAACGAGTGTTTTTTATGAATTACTTAAGGTTATGGAGGATTTACTTCTAAGGCCTTCCTCACAACGTAGTTACTCTAAAAGGAGGCTCATACTTCTTAACTTACCGACAGGTTACGGTAAGACTAGATTATCCGTAATCATGGGTAAAGCAGCTTTTGAAGGCCTTACTGACTCCTTCATTAGAGTGATTCACGTCATACCTACGAGAAACCTAGCAGAGGATATTTTAAAACATGCTGAAGCTATCAACCTCAAAGCCTCTGTTCAATACATATTTGCTAATCCATCCCTTAAATCACCTTACTTCCTATCACCCTTTGTAGTTACAACACTAGATTCATACTCATTTAACTTCCTAAAGATACCTGTAGCTGAGGTTAAGTACGTAATTAGTAGGGGGTTAGGTCATGCAGGAATTCCGAGACATGCCATATATACTGCGTTGAACTTCATTGATGAGTACCACACATTCATATCCAGTGAATTCACTGATGTAAGGCACTTCGAGGAGGTAGAGGTACTAGGTTTAGCAACTACATTCCTATACTTCATCATCAAACACCTACTAATTAACTCAATAACTGACGTAATATTATCAACAGCAACACCCATATTAACACCTGATGTAATCATTAAGATCACGGGAATAGACCCTAATCAAATAATTCAAGTTAGTTACGACTTAGGCAGTAGAGAAGGTGTTAATACTCATGGGAATAAGATAGTTGTAAATGATGGTGAGTTTAATGATGACAGGTTCAATAAGAATATAACTACGAGAATATCATGTATGTCATTAGATGATATAGCTAGGAAATGTGTAGAAGCTTTTGAAAACAGTAGTAAGTGCTTAGTTGTGTTGAATACCATTAGTAGGGTTATTAACGTGTATGATCGTATTTGCAAGCTGACTTCATGCGATAAGAACGTAGTAGTGGTACATTCTAGATTCCGTGTTAAGGAGAGGTCACAACTCACTAATAAGATGAAGGCGATAGATAAGAGAGGTAAAGGTATTGTAGTAGCATCACCAGCTATTGAAGTTGGTGTAGATTTTGATGCAGATATACTTATAAGTGATGCTGCACCAATACCGTCATTAGTTCAGAGAAGTGGTAGGCTATTAAGGAGGATTGACGGTAAACAGCGTAGTGGTGAATACATTATAGTGTATGATGAACGTCTATACGATGACTATAGGAAGACATATACTGGCGTATATCCTGCAAGTATTACCTTAAGGTCTATTGACGCAATAAATAAGGTGATAGGTAGTGATGTAGTTATTGACTGGAAACTAACCTTTAAGGGTAGAATAGGCAACAGGATTAGTTACGTATCCCTCATAGACCCGATCATCCCTTCAAACTATATAGTTAAGAAACTAATTAACATAAAATACCTAAACTTCCTCACATCAGTAATATCACTAATAACTACGGTTAGAGATATCAGTAAGGCTAGAAGTATCTTAGGTAGTTTCATTAGGTACTACCCAATAATACCACTATTCATACCAGATGAAAGTATCGATTATGATAGTTTAGGTAAAGTTATTGATTCCTACGCCAAAAACTACATACATTACTTACTACCAATAGAACTATCTGAATATGTAATTTACTTAATAAGTGATATCTTAATTAAAAAACCCAATACTGATGAAGTAGCCATATTAGTTGAAGATTATGATGGATATCTAGACTTTATAACGGTTAATCGTAGTAAGTTAATCAAAGTATTTATAGAGAGTCACGTAACACACAATGGTAAGACCTTCTTTCCAATAGCTTTAGTATGCAATAATACACGTTACAGTCCTGCTTTAGGTCTTAACTTAACACGCAAGCTAGTTAGTAACTGAGGGGGTTCCAAATGACTTACTCATACGCCTACTCATACGCAAGAATTGAAAGACTTCATTACCACTCGTATCTAACCTACTATATCTTTAGAAGATCTAAATGTTTTGGTGATAGGTTTATAGGTGTACTTAGTGATTTTTTAGAGTCTAAGCTTAATGTCTCGAACATTAAGAATCTAATGAGGGATGTGATCCACTCATCCTTAATACTACATGACATAGGTAAGGCGTATAAAGGTTATCAGAGGGTAGTCCATGAGCTTTATGGTGAGGCGTCCTTCGGATACCATGAAATATTAAGTTCAATAATAACCTACTCGTACCTCAGGAGTTACGTTACCACCAGGATTAGAGCTCTGAATATTGACGGGGATGTTAAGAAAAGATTACGAGATTACCTGACATTACCTGCATCCATAGCTGTCTTAATGCATCATGAAGCACTAAGAAATTATGTTGATATATTAACTAAGCTCAGGTATGAGATGAGTAAATTCCTGAGAGTAGTTGTTAAGGAGGGCTTCATCGAGGGTGAAGTATTACTTATCGATAGGATACTTGAGTCTTTAGGAATTAAGGATGTTAAGCTTAGTGATGTTATTAATCAATTAATTAGTAGGGGATTTCAGAGAAGGTATGATGGGATTAGAGAGTATTTCATGATATACTCAAGGAATCCCGATGTAGAATATTTAGCAACTAATATTACAGCTGCAATACAGCTATGTGACAGGCTTGCTGCATCGATTACGAGGGGAGGACTTAATAGAAGCTTAAGGAGGCTTGAACACGAATTCATAAATTACTGCTTAAGTCCTGGAGATGCATCCATTAATGAATTCCTTACTAGAATTGGGGATGAGGCGGCTCGTGAATTAAGGAATATTATATCTAAATAGCTAGATGTTCTTGGTAGAGACTTAATGGGTGTTTCATGCATAGTCTTCTATAGCTTACCCATTGAGGCTTCTAAGACTGCCATCATTAGAGGTTTAGAGGTGTGTTGTTGTAAGAAGGTCTATGTATTATCTACCTCAAGGCACTCTAATGAAGTTAAAGAACTATGTAGGCTATTAGGTAGGCTAATAGGAGGTATAGAGTTTAAGGCGCTACCCATAATTCCCGATGTTGAGGAGTCTCCTGAGTTAATTAATGAGGTAGCCGTAAGACTGAAGGAACTAGGCTTAGGTAAGGAACCAGCATGCTTTATCGCCTCAGCTGGTTCTAGGCTTGAGGTAGCGTCTATGGCTTTAATACTCGATAGAAGTCTTACTGACGTTATCTACGTATCATTTTTATGGGGTCCTTGGGGAGGTACTTACTACCCGTTCACACCTAAACCTATTCAATTAGTTCACATATTACATCCAGGAATCGAGGCTTTCAATTCTTGTACTACAAAATTAAATATCAGAAATCTTGAGGATTTACTAAATTCAAGCACAACTTCAAGACTTCGTAAGGAAGTCCTAAAGTCGCAATTAGTAATGAATTGCGAGTTAAACACTAAATGTGTAGCTTACAAGAACGACATCTCCTGTAAATGCCCTAAACTCATGGTGAGTATTAGTTATGGTGGAAGGGAATTGATAAATATCGAAATTGGTGATTACTGCTCATGGGACGAGGTAATTAAACTATGTAGTGACTTAAACCGTGAAGTCACCTTCCTATGTGATTCAGTTAATCAGGATGTACTCTGTAGTACATTATCAACAATACTTAACGTTTCTGGGATTAGATTACTTACGATTAAGGAATGTATGAATGTTAAGTGTGTAAATACGGAAGGCCTAGCATTAATTGACTTCTTAAGAGATATTAACGACGTTATTATTATAGACACAAACCTCATCTATCAGGGAATCCATAATTACCTCTACGAACACCCCATGGCTTCTAACATAGTATCTATACCCCTAAGTACGTATGTTGAACTCTACGAACACCAGGTACATGCATCACATATGAATCTTTACGCTGAAGTTCGTGCTGAGCTATCTAAGCTACTACTCACTGAATTAAGTTACTTTAAACCTAGAACTGAGGTTAGAGCTACAGTAAGACCCAGTGAGGTGAGTATCGCCCTAATACCGGAGGGTGTTGCTGTAACCTCTGATCGTAAAGCATATGAAAGACTGTATAAGTGGTTAGGTAGGAGATCAATACTTACAGAACCTACGTCACTAAGTGATGTAAGGTTTAAGAGTAATGAGAGGAGCAGGAGGGTAAGCTACGCTTACTACTCAATAGCTCAGTTAAAGGCATTAAGTAAATTATTAAGTAATGTACTTAGAAAGTATAGACTAAGTATCGATGTCAGGTTGACATGATTCATTAGTAAGCTATTAATACCTAATAAGCTTTAATAACCATTTCCTTGGTTTTAAGTTCACTATCAACTTTCTCTCATGCTCCAGTTCTGCTGGATCTAGACCTGCTTGATAGCATAACTCCTCAAACTCCCCTCTATTAAGAGGGCCAGCCTTCTTGAACTTCCTTATAATTTTCTCGAGACCCTCATGAATTTTTAGGGGTGGTAATGGTAGCTCTACTACGTCTTTAAACGTCTCATGTATGTAGTATGCTGCTCTAGCACCAGCTATTGAAGCTGCTATTACCAGAAATTGAGTCTCTGCTTTAAACCCTCCAGTAGCATTTATGTATACAGGAACACCCTTTCTAGACCAATCAATTATCTTAGTGACCACCTTATCTAGGAGGTTTGCTAATGCATTATCAAATACTATCTCAGGCTTACCGAGACCCTCAACTCTTATGGGTTTCGGTGATAACATCATGTAACCCTCACTACTTAGGTATTCATGAATGACACTAGCACATAGATAGCAAGTACCTGTGTCAGTACTATATAGTAAGATCCCTACATCCCTTGGTGGTACGTGGGAGTTTAATCTCACATAACGTAGGAATGCATTAAGTTCTGCTGAATGCTTTTCCGGGTCTTTACTAAGGAATTTCAGTAATTCATTAAAGACCTTATCGCCACGACTAGCCCTTCTCATAGCTAACTCCTGAACCTTATCGTCGGGTCCTGCACGAGACCAACCCATAACACCTAGATTCTCAGCTAGTTTAGGTTTAAACCTCTCGAAGTTAGCTAATAGTGAAGTACCTACAGAAATTATGTGGACCCACCTAGGTCTAGAGCTCCCCACGAGTATGTCCCATATGTAATAATTCAAGAAATTTAAAACAATTTATCATGTATTTCTGATAAAACCTAAGAGGATGGTACCTCTTAGTATCCTTGAGGGGGTAGTTCTGGGTCTCTACGCTATTAGGTTCGATGTCAGCTTTACCCCTAGGGAGGTTATTGATGTTCCTGGTTTTAGTGTTAAGTTTCTTAAGTCTTTATTCATAAGCTACGATTCTGAAGGACTCATTAAGTCACTACTATTAAGTGGTGGTGCTAATAAGCCTATTCAACTATCACCAATAATGCTTGGTGATAGGGCTATACTCTCGACAGGTAATGTTAAGTTAAGAGTAGGTACTAATTACTGGTTCAGATTAGGTTTTGTGGGTGATGAAAGTAAGGTATCATATATTAGTGACTTAATTAACGATGTGGTTGAGAGATTTGCTGAATTGTTAAGTATTGACGTAGTAACAACATCTTTAGAAGTCTTTAGTGGTGCACCTAAGGAGTTCACTATTAAGGTATTAACGCCAGCAATAATTAAGGCTAAGGACTCAACACTAGTTAGGTATCCAACACTTAAGGAACTAATATCATCACCTCTTAGAGTGTTGGGTAGGGTCTTATGGGAGAGGTACACGATAAACATACCAACAACGTGGGCGTGGAGAATAAACGCATACTACATAATGACGGAATCACAAAGTAGAAGCTCTAAAGTAGATTTGGGTGATGGAAGAGTGGTAGAGGGTGTTACTGGTGTGTGGAGCTTTAAGAAAATACATAAGATGCCTAAATACCTAGAGTCAGTACTAAGTAAAGCATTAGCTGTAGCTGAAAGCGTAGGTATAGGGAAGTCAAGAGCGATAGGGTTTGGCGTAACCAGTATTAGCCATAAGTAAAACACCTACCTATAGAATTAAAAACTCCCTAACAACGATGGACACGGTTACGTAGTTATGCTTGACTTACTCCAGAGAATTATTGATGGTGTATTAGTAACGTTCATACTGGCATTACCTATCCTAGCAATGCTTTCACTCATCCTATCACCACCAAGGGAGAAAAGAGAGTCTAGGAAAAAGGATGATATCCCGTACTTCCTATTCATATACCTACCTCATTATATTATAAGGAAGGACGAGAGAAAGAATCATTAAAGTAGTGGTTACATCAATAACCTATCGGCAATGACTTAATGATCTGACTCAATGTAATACCTGATATTTAATACATCAACTTTAACTAACCTTAACGTTAACATTAATGCATCAGGGTCGGAAAGCGGAATATGTTTGGCATTTGGAGGCATGTTCATGATGTGTTCATCCTTAGCCATACCCTGTGAAATTCTTATGGAGTAATGAGGGCTGCATCTATAAGTTTAGCCTTAGGTACCTGAGAGTTAAGTTAAGGCCTCACGCAATAAGGCACAGCTACGCAATATCCATGCTTAAGGAGACTAAGGAATTAGAAACCGTTAGGAGGCTATTAGGTCATAGCGATTATAAGTGGCTTAAAGCATACCTAAACCGCATTCAGGAAGTCCTTAAGAATGAACCGAGGAGGGCGCGTTTAAGGGGGATGAGTTCTGAAAAATACCCGTTATCTCTATAGGGCTTCTTTTTAATCAAAGAGTTCAAGTATTATTAGAAATCCCCCTAAATGCCTTAAGTTGTCCTAATGCCTTCATCTCTTTCTTCCAAAAATCATAATGTCTCCCAATTTTGAAGTAAGCTATATAGCTCGACCCCAGTAATGTCTATAGGAAGTCTTATAGAGCTCTAATAGTCGGTAATGAAGTTACTAAGAAAAGAATATTAACATGGGTGTTTCAAGTCTATGGTAGGGATGCTTATGAGGTATAGGTATGGCTTCGGAGGTATAGATAACTTAACTGTCTTGGAGGGGCAGGTAATAGCGAGAATACTAAGTGGATATGGTATTGCAGACTCCCTGAGTATTATGTACTACGACTTTGCGAGAGAGTTAAAGAAAGGTAAGCCCGTGGGGGAGCTTCACGAAAAATACCTACGATACTGTTGTGAGAAGGAGATTTTAAACAGGATAGACAATATCCTCCGTAAACACTAACAATACTTAACTAACACACTTATACTTAAGGTACTTATCTAGATGGCATAAATGCGTCCTTGTTCCTTAATTCTTCTATTTCTTCGTTTTTAGCTGTAAGTGGGGCTAGTTTAGCAGATTCAATAATGGTTATTGGTGCAAGTGATGTAATTCAACTGGCCGCAATGATACTGCTTATAGTAAAGCATCGTGGAAGCATTAATGGTAATTACCGTTTCACATACCTGATTTCATAGGTATCTTATGGTGAAGATCCGACCATACTGGGGTGAATCCCTTTGGGGGCGTCTAACTGGTTAGGGATGTAATCAGGAAATTAGCAGTAATGTCTGGAAACTCTATTCAACAAAATCGAGCAGAAACTACTCGATTGTGCCGCAGGGTCGCCACGAACCTGTGTTGGGACGACACTATTTTATAACATTCTAGAACAACACATAACAACGAAGAATAATACAAAATGCTGCTAACAAATCACTACATATCACCAGTAAATGCTATATAACGATGTTTAACATTGATGAACAATCGTTCAACAACGTTATATAACGTTAAACAAAACAAATCAGGTGTTATATAACATGTTATATAACGTTTGTTATACGTAGTTGTTGTACATGTTAAACAAATGTTAAACAAGGATTGTTCAACATACCAATGCTAGCTAAGGTATTAGAGAGGTGAGCTCACCATCAACACTGCCGACGTGGCTGTCGAAGGAATTGTCGATGAAGTCATCGACACCTCCTTATAGTTCTTTACAGTGCTTTACACTCTCTCAGACCGTAAAGCCGCTTCAAGGTTGAGCCATGAAGAATCCCGGCCACCCCGCAGGAGAAGGCTGTGTGTGCAGGTGTGTGTAGAAGTATAAAATAGGTAAGTAGGTTAAAGTAAATTAAATAGGAGATAAATGAGATGAGGACGTAGTTGGGGATGTTCTTGATGGTGTGAAAGGTGTTACCTCACAAATACTCTCCATAGCGCTTGGCACCACAAATTTGTAGTACCATCCTAAGCGTACCCCTCAAACCATCAAGACTACTTCGAAATTCATTCCTTCAATTCTCAATTCTCCTATTCTAATTTCTTATCTAAATCTTTCTATTCCCTTATATGGGATTCCAACATGCCTAAGAAGTACCAATTCGATAAGGACTTCCACATCCTTTCTATTCCCTTATATGGGATTGAAGTTGGTGAAATTAACTTAGCTATTGGTAAGGTTAGGATATATCTTTCTATTCCCTTATATGGGATTACTACCCCCACAAGCTAGCATTCTACTCTGAAGACGTTTCAGTTCTTTCTATTCCCTTATATGGGATTAGTCGTTAGGAGGATACTGGAGATGGTGTTTGAGGGTAGGACCTTTCTATTCCCTTATATGGGATTCTTTGAGAATTGGTACTTTTGGTTAATGCAATCTAATGACGCACTTTCTATTCCCTTATATGGGATTGACATAGAAAAGACAGCAGCAACAACCATAGCTCGTAAGCTTTCTATTCCCTTATATCTG
>Ga0190313_1000845_pt1 | contig 17325 bp, 21 predicted proteins | sample 4870071011_MG_FD_169989 | JGI IMG/M metagenome (GOLD analysis project Ga0190313, IMG submission 169989) | Hydrothermal vent sediment bacterial communities from Southern Trench, Guaymas Basin, Mexico - 4870-07-10-11_MG | ecosystem: Environmental > Aquatic > Marine > Hydrothermal vents > Sediment ...
CCCCTCAGCAACCCAACGTATAACATCCCTTTCTGAAACATCCTTCGGAACCTTAATACTAACAATTCTAGCCATATCCTTAACCTATACATAACTTACACTACAAAACACAATAAGTTTAACGGACGTACACTTATGTGCTACACCAGGCCATCGGTTCCGATATGCATTGTCCGAAGAGTGGCGATAAGAATAGTCGCTTAGAGCCTTGCATAGAGTTGTTGGACATGAAGCATACTATTCTATTGTTTGGTGCGGCGGCCGGGATTTGAACCCGGGATCACCGGCTTGGGGGGCCGGCGTCCTAATCCAGGCTAGACGACCGCCGCTCCGAATTTCTTTTTCCATGTTTTCTCTCTTAAAGTTTCTCTACAAGCTACTTATTTATGGTATAGTTTGTCTCTGTTTGAGCATTGGATAAATTAGGATGCGTTCAAATAGGTATTATTGGGTGTGTTATGTGATTGTGGTTAAGTCTTCTAAAGGTGGTGAACTTTATGTGGATGGGTTTAGGGTTAGGGTTGTTGAGAAGCTAAAGTTACCTAGTATTGATAAAAGGCTTAAGGCTATTGAGGAAGCTGGCTGGAATACTTTCCTGCTTAAGAGCGAAGATGTTTTCCTAGACATGCTTACTGATAGTGGAACCAACGCTATGACCGATAAGCAGCTTGCAGCAATGATTTCAGCCCAAGACTCTTATGCTGGGAGTAGAACATTTTACGAGTTTGTTGAAGCTGTGAAAGAAGTTCTAGGATACGAGTACGTGCTGCCAACGCATCAGGGTAGGGGTGCTGAACACTTACTGGCTAAGGTGCTTGTTAAGCCTGGATCCATTATACCTATGAACTACCATTTCACAACAACTAAAGTTCATTTCGAGCTTGCTGGTGGGAAAGTTTTAGAACTATATATTGATGAAGCCTTAAACACTAGAAGCACCCACCCGTTTAAGGGAAATATGGATGTTGAAAAATTAAAGGAAACTATTAAAAAGTATGGTGCTGAAAACATAGCATTCGTTAGAATGGAAGCAACAACGAACCTTATAGGTGGTCAACCATTCTCCATGGAGAACCTCAGAGAAGTAAGTGAGATTTGCAAAAAACATGGAATACTCTTAGTTCTCGACGGGAGTATGATAGACTGGAATGCGTATCTTATAAAGCGGAGAGAAAAAGGATACGCGAACAAGTCTGTTGCTGAAATAGTTAGGGAAATGTGTAGTTTAGCAGACATATTCTACGCTAGCGCTAGGAAGGCAATGTGCGTTAGAGGAGGTTTCATAGCGACAAACAATAGGAAAGTATTTGAGAAGCTGAGGGAATGGCTACCAGTATATGAGGGCTTCTTCACCTACGGGGGGATGTCTATAAAGGAAATAGCGGCAATGACTATAGGTTTACGTGAAATGGTTGATGAATCTCTAGTAGGTGCTGAAGTAGAACAAATAAGGTATTTCGCAGAGAAGCTTTTGAGAGAAGGAATACCTGTAGTAACTCCTCCGGGAGGTTTAGGAGTTCATTTAGATGCAAAGGAGTTTCTACCTCACGTACCTCAAAACCAATATCCCGCTGGAGCTTTAGCAGCAGCACTGTACTTGGTTTCCGGTATAAGAGCTATGGAGAGGGGAACTATGTCTATGGAAAGAGAAAACGGTAAAGAAGTATTTTCACCATTAGAACTTGTGAGACTAGCGTTTCCAAGAAGAACGTATTTGAGAACACACATAGACTATGCTGTGGACAGAATAGTTTGGCTATATGAACATAGAGACCTGGTGAAGGGTTTAAGATGGGTTTACGAACCACCAGTACTTAGGTTCTTCCTAGGAAGACTAGAAGACATAGATGGTTGGGGTAAAGTCGTTTACGAAAAATATAGGAGCGAACTAGGAAAATACTAGGTAAATACGGTATTCAAAGATGAAGTAAATAATCATTTACCCTCATTACATGTATTTTTGCTAGAAGAAAGGAGTAATGTTGTTCCTAGAACGTTTAAATACCGCTAAAAGCTTGCTATCTTAACTAAGGCGCTAAATTCAACGTATTTTTAGAGTATTAATGGTAGCCTTGATGATTATAGTAATTATTACTGGAAGTTTTATTTTCTTCGCAACACTTAAACAGCCAATTACTACAACTCCTCCACCTCAATCCCCGCTTATTAGCCTACCTTCAAGAGATGTTGAAGGCCATGATTCACTTGGCATCTCAAGATACATGTAAAGTATAAGACTTTACTGCAGTAATGAAACCTATGGAAACACAACATTCATCAATATAGCTTACTACACAGACAACAACATAAATGAGGTAATAGGTTTCTATGAAACTCAAATGCTCAACTACAATTGGTCAATGCTAAGTAAAAGCATAGTTACAAAGAAACTAGAGATTCCAAGGACGTCTCTTGAAATTAAATCGTACACACTCCTTAACTTTAGAAAAACTGAACACAGTAATTCCCAGATATGCTCGACACACGTTAAAATCTCCATAGGTGTAACCATATTAGACGCAGCTAAATACACCATAGTTAAAATAAGCTTTATAGAAAACACTTACATAGAACTATGCTTAGCTTTTTATACATAGCTTAAAGTTGGAAAACAGCTTTAAACATAAATCAACTAAACTGATAATAGGAAACCGCGGCTACGTAGTGATGACCTCGGCAGGGCTGACCTCCAAGGGATGATTGAGGTCTTGAGTACTGATACCCTTTTGATGACTAGGTTATCTCATAGTCTCGCATGGAAACTATAGTCTTAGATTACAATATGATTTTACATAATCATTAATGGAAAGTATGTTGTCAATTGTTTTCTACTTGTAGGTCTTATTGGATCTTTTTAGTAGTTCGAGTATCTTAAGCTGTTCATGTCTGGGTAGTGAATTCCAATAGTTCATGCCTATGACATTATCTACCAGTCCTGAGAAGGACCTTACATCGTATGAGAGGAGGTAACCTATCTTAAGACTCCTTATTACAGCTACCGTCATAGCATCTGTATAGCTGAATTCCTTTCTAGAAATATTCTCTCGAAATATGTTTAGAGCTATGAGTTCTAACTCCTCATCAGGGTATATTACCTTGATGACTCCATTGTCAATGAAGGTTTCTAGAAATGCTCTAGAAGTATCTGGTGATAATCTATACTTGAGTATGTTTAATGTTTCATCTAGTATATGATTTGTTATGTAAGCTCTACCCCATTTACCCTCAACAAGATGTACTATGAGGGCAATTGAATCTAGGTGATGCTTATCTCTCAAGCTATAATATGCGAAGAATACGCCTGTATCAATAAGAACTGTCACCTAGCTTTCACCATAGAGGTACTTATCTACATCTTCAGCATTAGTTTCACCAATATCTCTAGCATGCTTAAGTGATGCTAGAACAGAGTTAAGGTCAGCACTATATTTCTCAATCTCTTTTTCAGCAATATCTAATACGTATCTTAAGGTATCAGCTAAGCTCTTACTACCCATGAGCTTAGCAAGTCTCTGAAGTCTCTCCTTATCCTTAAAAGATACTCTAATAGTAGTATACTTAGACATATACACCCTATTTACATTCTCTCAAGAATCTCTAATAAATGTTACTACATATCTACATATCTATGCATATATCTATTAAAAACACTCTATACATTTAGAGATATTAAACAAGAAACTATCGCCGATAGAGTAAAACTCGGAGAATTTATGAGCATAGCTACTAAACGTGTTGGCAAGTTTAAGAGATTCTTTAATAGGCTTAGCAGTCTTTTTACCTTCATTAGTTAGTTTGGCTAGTTAATGTTTAAATACTAGACTATTTAAGCCATTACTGAGAACCTATGTGTAGAAAACAAAAAGTTTTAGCGTTAGTTGAAGTAACTATGTTCCTGCTAGTATTCTTAATTTCTGCTTGGTATTTTCAAGCTTATTTTAACACCCATTATGGTTGGTTCTCTAAGACATTAATGATTGGACTAGGTTTTGTAGGAATTTTAATTCATAAGAATATTAAAGGTTATGGTGTAGTTTCTAAGAATTTAAAATTTAGCTTAAAATGGTCGCTTTACGTAAGTCTCTTATTCATTACAGTTTCTTTACTATTCATTACGGTGGCTTTCATTACGAGATCAATTACCCCTGTAGGTTTAAGGGAGTTAATTATTGATGCCTTATGGTTTTTTGTTTTTGTTGGTTTTGCTGAAGAATTATTCTTTAGAGGCTACGTACAATCAAGGTTAAACGAAGTATTTACACGTAAGTATGAGAGTATCCTGGGAATTAAGTATCAATGGTCTCAAGGCATATTAATAACGGGAGTTTTTCTTTTCGGTTTACCGCATCTACTTACAGGTGTTAACCTGTTCATAGGCTGTTTTCGTATAACTCCATTACATGTAGGTATTACGGGTTTTGCATGCTTTATGGGAATAATATTTGGTATTTTAAGAGAGAAAACAGGGGATATAATATTGCCAACAGTACTTCATGGATTTATAGATTATTCTGTTTTCAGTATTGGAAAAATTGTGGGATTAATGTTATCTAATGCCATAGCCTTTACCTCTTTACTATTATTCTTCATGTTCGTATTCCGTAAAGTATTAAGTGCAAACATAGCTTCATAATATGGAACTTATAGAGCTTAAGAACTCATACTTAATAGTTAAACATGTGCTTTATGTTTAGGGGCAATAGAAAATAATGACATTAAATCTAATAGTTAGTTTAGTGAGGATAGGGAGTTAGACAAGGTACCTACAGTGAAAGGTAATAATTGTGCTAATTAAGGCCTTATAGTTAATGTTGAACATTAACTGTGATGCTTTATACCAAAGAAAATCATATCTTCATGTTCTTCCTTCTATTTTTCCAAGCGTAGATAACTTAGTATTTTTATGAAAATTTAGCAATTGCTTCTAGAATACTGTATGGTCTGACTGAATATTCAGTAAAGAATTTAAGTTGTTCTGAGCATTTTAAGTTTGGGTATATGGTTTATGAGTATCGTAGAGGAAATGGTCTTGAAGGTTAGGGTTGGTAAGAGGTTTACAATAACCATACCTAAAGAAGTCAGGGAAAAGCTTGGTATTAAGGAGGGAGATGAGTTGGATCTTATCCTTACGGATAATGGTATTGTATTGAAGAAGCCTGTATCTCTCATAGAGTTTATTGACAGTATTAAGCCTGTTGGAAGCATCAGAGTTTTTCTTGAAGAGAGAGATAGGGAGGAGAATGTTGAGGTTGAAAGAGCTGAAGAGCTTACCAAGTAACATAGCTATCGATACTGGGCCTTTACTATTGCCGATTACGCGTGAACCGGGATGGAGTAAGATTAGAAAGCTTCTACGTATGCATGAGGAAGGTGAAGTATTACTTCACATAGGCCTATTTAATATTAGCGAGCTTGTATATGCAATGCTGAGGCTAGGGTACGATATGAAAACATCACTAAGGTATGCTGCTCTAATCTATGAAAGATTAAAGGTTATTAAAAACTCACAATACGCTACATGGATGGGTAAGTTGCGGGCAAAAGCTTATGAACTCAACTACTCCATACCATGGGGCGATATTTCATCAGCAGCTGTAGCAGTTTACATGAACATTCCAGTACTAGCACTAGATAAGGATAAGCACTTCGATAAGCTATTAACAATATGTAGAAAGTTAAATAAGCAAATCCAAATAATCCATGTAGGAGAAATTACAGCAACTTAATAGCCTATATTGTCTCCACATTAGAAGCCGAGGATATTATGCACGTTTCCGCAAACTTTTCACAATTACTCCAGATATTACATATATTACTTAACATGAGCATGTAAGCGACTAGCATTTCTAACCACTAAGTACTTTTCTGCATAGTTCGTTAAAAAAGCCTAATATACTCCACGACTTTCTCCATAGTTATTTAATTTTCGCTTCGTTACCCGTGTTTAAGTTACATGCTAGTAGCATGTGAATTATTTTCGAGGCCAAAACTACATAATACTAAGCTTATTATAGTGCAAGGAATGTATGAAAGTGCAAGCTAATACTGGGTCTAAGAATTTTTAAATAAAAGCTACAGGTTTACTGTTTTGAAAACATTTATCAAATTTTACTAAACAATATTATTATTTATTAATTAGAACATTGCTTTGCACAACGTTTAAGCCTATGTGAACGGTACATATTTAATCCTATGATTACATAAGCTATTACATGAAGGATAATAAGGGGTCTCTAAATTAAGGATAGGTGGTCAATATAAGGTTTCACGATAGAACTCTTAAGGAATTCGCTTACACTGTAATTAAGTGTTTGGGTAGACAAGTTAAGGGCTGTTTAGAACTTGGTTTAGGCTGCCGTGACGTACCAGTTGCTACTTCACCTCTCTTAAAATCTCTTGGGTTCTCCGATTATAAGGTTAAGAAGTTTTGGAAAATAGCTAAATCATTTACAGGTTTTTCAATAAACATTTACAGATATGAGGAAACGTGTTTTTATATAGTGTTGGAAGTTAGAAGAGAACCTCTTCTCACTTACCAGAATGTTTACGTAGACTTCATAGACTGTCAGCAAGTTCACTGTACAGAGTATCCTAAAGGAAATAAGCTTTACATTTACATTGAAGGCTCCTCAGAAGGTAACTTTATGAAGATTAATGGAGTATTCCTATTGAAGAAGCTATTGGAGCTTGAACCTGGATGCTATAAGGAGGTAATGAGCTTAATCTACGGTTCGTTGAAAGGGGATCTATCGTTAATGCTAAAGGGTGCTAGGTGCTTATTTAACTTAGTTAATGCTTACAAAGACCTAGTGTCTATAGTATTGCCTAAAACCCCTGTGTGTATGAGGGACTTGGTAATGGTTTCCCCTATAATTAGAGTACTGTTTTCCAGTAAGCTGAAATTATTACCTTCTACATAAATGTCTTACATAGATTTCTTAACCGTCAAAACTAAACCCTAATGTCCAGTCCTATACTATTGGTGAGGGATGAAGGTACTACTAGCTCTTCCCCCGGATATACATAATTTAGAAATCTATAAAATAACAGGCATGAATGCACCACCGCTGGGTTTAGCCTACATAGCCTCTGTGCTTGAAAAAGCAGGGCATAAGGTTAAGATTATAGATAGTCCTACTCTTAAAATGTCAACAGAAGAGTTTCTACATGAAATCAGGTCATGGAAACCTGACTTAGTAGGATTGTCTCTAATAACACCAACTGCACCTAGCGGATATAGGGTAATAAGGAAGATTAAGGAAGAATTCTATGAATTACCCATAATCGTCGGAGGACCTCATCCAACATTTATGTTTAAGGAGGCCTTAAACGAAGGTGCCGACATCGTAGTTAGATTCGAAGGAGAATACACAACATTAGAGCTAGTTAATACGATAGAGAAACACGGCTTAAACCGCAACGCGCTAAGGAAAATTAAAGGTATTGCCTTTAAAGATTCAAACGGGGAGTACGTAGTAACAGAGAATAGGCCTCTAATAGCAAACCTTGACAAGCTTCCATGGCCTGCAAGGCATTTACTGCCAATGGACAAATACACTGTATTTAACAAACCAATAAGGATAGCTCATGTAATGGCGAGCAGGGGATGCCCTTACGGCTGCGTGTACTGTAGTACATCATACTTTTGGGGTAGAGCTGTAAGGTTTAGGTCAGCTGAAAACGTTGTTAACGAAATAGAGCATCTAGTTGAAAAATATGGTGTAAAATCTGTGGTTTTTTCAGATGATGAATTAACAATAAACAGGGTATTCGTTGAGAATTTCATTAGAGAAATTAGGGAAAGAGGCCTTGATATAACTTTTGCATGTGGTTCTAGGGTTGACCATGTAGATAGAGAGCTTATTAGAAAGCTTTACAGCAATGGATGTGTTATGCTATATTTCGGTGTTGAATCAGCATCTCAAGAAACAATAAACAAGATAGGTAAGAGAATCACTTTAGATCAAGCAGTTAAAGCATTTAAATGGGTTAAAGAGGTAAAGGGGGCGGCTACCGGAAGCTTCATCTTAGGTTTTCCATGGGAAACTATAGAGGATATGAAAGAAACAGTAGAGTTCGCAATAAAGCTTGACCCAGACTATGCACAGTTTACTGCGTTAACACCTTACCCGGGAACACCGCTCTATAGATTTGCTAAGCGATTCGGGCTAATTGTTGATGAGAATTGGGAGCACTACACTACGGTAAAACCTGTTATGAAAGGTTTCCACTTCACGCTTAATGATCTCGGTAAAATGCTGAAATATGCTTATAGACGGTTCTATTTGAGATTCAAGTTTGTTTGGAGAGAACTTAAAGCAGGTAGGTTAAGAGATATAGCCTCTATTTTAATGAAAGAAGCTTCTCGAGTATTAGCAGAGGTTTTTAAAGAGGTGATCTAGTATGGAGAAACGAGGCGGTATAAGCTCGTTACTTGCTTCAATACGTATCTTTCTAGGGAATCCATTAGCTAGAATTCTTTTTAAGTTAGCCTCCCAAGAGGTTACAAGCAAGTACAATGGCAATACTCATAGAAAATCCTTGGTTTACTTAGCGCTTACATCATTTTCAGGTGAGGGGGTTCAGTGCCCGCTTTACACTCGCTTCATAATGGAGCTTATAAACGACATAATAAGGGTAGGCATAGGAATCCTAAGAGGAAATGTTGAGGAAGCGAAAAATGCACTAAAGGATCCAGCTATACGTAGAGGTGTTTCACTAGTTTTCGAGGGAATAGCAAAATATGGAGTAACTGTTCCTCAAAAACTTCCAGCACCATTTCTTATAGTATGGAACTTTACAAATATGTGCAATATGAGATGCAAACACTGTTATCAAAGAGCTTCAAGACCCTTACCTGATGAACTGACTTTAAGTGAAAAGCTTAAGCTTATAGAAGAACTGGACAAAGCTGGTGTAGCAGCAGTAGCGTTAAGCGGCGGAGAACCCACAATACACCCTGATTTTTTAACGGCCGTCAAGGCTATTTCGTCAAGGGGAATGTATGCTGCTGTTGCAACTAATGGTTGGATGTTTGCAAATATGGACTTTTTGAAGAAGGCAAAGGAAGCTGGTCTCCGATACGTTGAGGTTTCAATAGACAGCGCTTATCCTTATAAGCACGATGAATTTAGAGGTGTAAAAGGGTCTTGGAAAAGAGCGGTGAAGGCTCTAGAAAACGCTGTGAAACTGGGGATAAATAATGCTATGGCAGTTACTTTAACCAAACACAATATTGATGAAGTAGATGAAATACTTGACTTAGCTGAAAGCATAGGTGTGAAGAGGGTTGTATTTTTCAACTTTGTACCTGTAGGAAGAGGTAGAAACATTGTTAGCATGGATATAGATCCTATTGAAAGAGAGAAGTTTTTAAGGAAAATTTATAGAGAAATGAAGCGTAGAGGCATGGAAATAGAGGCAACAGCTCCACAGTATGGTAGAGTAGTGTTGCAAATGAGCGGCGAAGAAGAGGTTGCTCCCACACATTACTATGTTGGAAACGATCCTATAGCTAAATCGTTAGCCGAGTTCGTTGGAGGATGCGGTGCTGGTAGAATATATGCTGGTATTCAGCCAAATGGCGACGTTATTCCATGTGTTTTTCTACCCCTTAAAGTAGGTAGTATTAGAGACAAGGATTTCAGAGAAATATGGGAAACATCGGAAATTCTCTATATGCTGAGGAAGAGAGAGCTTCTTAAAGGCTTTTGCAATAAGTGCCCGTATAGGAACATATGCGGAGGATGTAGAGCAAGAGCCTACAGTTACTTTAGAGACCTTCTAGCACCTGATCCAGGATGCATTTATAACCTGAAATACTGGAAGCTAATTAAGCGTGAAGACCTAGCGTCTAAAACACCTATTACTCGGAAAGCAATAGTTATGGCTAGGAAACGTAGACGCTAAGAAGTTATGTACTTATATGTTAGGCTTTTATGTTCTAACCTTTAACTGTAGAGGGATTAAGAGCAAAGTTATCAATAGTGCTAAGCAAATGTTTTTCCTACACAAACCGTAGGCGAAAATAGTATAAGAGAAATCCCATTTAAATAAGCATAGTGCTGTTTAGTTCTTGGCAATAAAGCAGCCGATATTTTTAGTTACTATAACCCTACTTGCTACTTTTCAAGTTAACTTCAGCTAAGAAGCTCGTGGAGGATGGTCTTAGGAATGTATGCTTGCTTAGAGCAAAAAATACACTGACTAAACAATTTTACGTAGAAGGACTTAGGAAATTCATTATAGAAGCTATTATCTCGAAACGAAACGGTATAGAGGAAGTTAAATTAAAGGTATTATCAGTAAGGAATTTCGGAAAAGACTTCTACTTATTGCTAAGAAGCTTATTGATAGAGGGGCTGAAGCAATTGCTTTAGCTTATACAGAATTACCGCATATTCTGAAGAACAATAGGGAGAAAGATAAGGTTCCATGATACTGGTTCGCCTCTTTATATGTTTTAGCCATTGGTTCATCCCTGTTCTCCTGCAGTAATATAAGGTGGAACATGTTTTACTTCAAGTTCTACTATTTGCTAATAATGTAAAACTTTAAATAAAATAAACCTAACATATTGTCATAAGAGGTTGAATTCAAGGTATTCACTATGAGGTTTATTGTTAAGGTCGGTAGGAAGGGTCAAGTAGTTATTCCCGCAGAAATTAGGAGGAAATACGGGATTAAGAACAAAGTAGTTATTAGAGCTGATGAGGACGGCGTGAAAATCATACCAGTAATTTCCTTAGAGGAAATGTTCGGTATTGACGGTGAGGTTATGAAGGATATTGCTAAGGAGATAGTAAAAGAGCGGTCAGAGGAAATAAGGCGTGAAAAGGAAATACGTTATTGATGCAGGTGTTTTAGCACTATACTTTGCAGGAGACCGTAGGGTAAAAAAGTATTTCGACGAAATATTTCAAGGATTGACTGAGGGATATTTATGTGAAGTAAATCTTGCAGAATTCTACTATAAGACAGCTGAGAAACTAGGTGTTAATGTAGCTGACATAAGATATGAGGCAATAAGAAACTCTTCAATAAGTCAAGTACCTGTTGAAGGGGAATTAACAAGGGAAGCTGCTAAGATAAAGCTAAAATACAGGGGTAAAGTATCATTGGCTGACGCGTTTCTCATAGCTTTAACATACTATGTTAAAGGTATAGCATTAACCACAGACTCCAGAATAAAGGAAATACTTGGAAATAAATGTATACTTTTTGAAGTCTAAAGTACGGTGATGAAGTAGCTTTCACTAGTTAAATCAAGACCGGTGGTTTTAACCATTCGTTTAAGCTGCAGCTTTCTCCGCAAACTATTTTCCAAACTAAACTAGCTAATGGAACTCGGTTCTTCACGATATGTATAGAGTGAAGTCTTGGATAAGCTCTCTTTCAAGCTGATCTCTAGTTAAAGGTGTTTTTCTTACATGTAGTGTTTCAAGTGTTTTTCTAAGCTCATGTAATTTTGAGTGTGTGTTTTATCGCTTCTCTTACGTGTTTTGGGTATTTGGGTAGGTATTTTCTTAGTTTCTCTATTCTGCATGGTTTGAGGAGTCCTGTTAGTATGTACTTCCATTCCCCCAGGTTTCCCTGTTGGGGTAATGTTATGTATGCTATGTCGAGTACTGCTTTCTCAACTTCGGCAACATTTAACCCCTTAACTTTGCTGTACCCGAATTCTAGAGGACAGACCGGTTGGTGTATAATGTTGGTTTGTTCTACGGATTTGCTAGTTATAGGGGTAAGAAGTTTGCAGATCTTGTTATTGTAAGGTTTCTTGAGGATTTGAGAAAGGAGTTTTTGAAGCTCTAGGTTCAGGTAGGTTTCTACATGTTCTAGGTAAGTTATATGTTCTTTCAACTTGCAGTTACACATGCTTAAACGTTGGAGAAGCAGTTTTAGGGCGTATTCACGTACATCTCTATCCATATCTTTTCTTCAATAGGGAAGAGTTTAGAAAGTATAAAGTATAGGGATTTAACATGTGTGCTTATAAAAATAGCTTCTAGATTATAAGCTAAAACGTTCATATAGAATAAAAACATCCATTCTGACGCCATATTAGGTCTCTTAAGATATGTTAAGAAGTAAATATATTTAACTATGGAACTTTAAAATATGGTTAAGTCTCCTAACTTCATCATAATATGCAGTTTAATTAGTGCGAATAAGACATGCCCATAACAATAACAAACCATAATACAGCCATAGCTTCCTTATACGTTTAAAATGTTTTTAAAGTATTTAAAGTGGTGCTTATTCAAGTTTAAAAAGGAGATGTATTATGAATTTCCGCTTCAATTACGAAGAGAGTAAGGCGATAATTTATAGGCCAATAGGAATTATACATACACCGTTCAAAGAACCTAAAGGAACACCTATCCAGCCTACCGGAGCGTTAGGAGTTAAGGGTGTTGTTGAAGTATTTCCCGAATATGCTAAGGGGCTTGAAGGGTTAGAAGGGTTTTCACACATTATTCTAATTTACCATTTCCATCTTGTGAGGAAATGTATGCTTAAGGTTAAACCTTACATGGGGAACAAGTTAGTGGGCATATTTGCTACACGCGCCCCTCCAAGACCTAACCCTATAGGTATCTCCGTGGTTAGATTACTGGAAGTTAGAGGAAACACTCTTCACATATGCGATGTAGATATTGTTGATGGAACCCCACTCTTAGATATTAAGCCCTATGTCCCAGCATTTGACCATAGGAGCGTTAATAGTATAGGTTGGCTTGGAGAAGTAGTAGACAAAGTTGCAGTAACTAAGGACAACGGCCGCTTTATAGTTAAAAATTGGACAATGTAATGTTTATTTTTAAACACTTTAAACAGAGTTTAAATAAGGATCAAGCTTCGCCATTAAATTTCTTTTTACTTAAACAAAGTATGCATGTTAATGTTCTTCTTGCATGCACAGTACCTTAGATCACCAATGTTTTTATCACGTTCTTGCTATATTTAATGCAGGATGTAGAGTCAAGAGGCTAGAGAAAATGAAAAGCATCGGCATAGTTGGAGGTTTAAGTCCCGAATCAACAGTATTATATTACATGACTATTATTAGAGAGTTTAGACGTAGATTTAGCAGTGAAAAATATCCTAACATAGTCATTTACAGTATTAATTTCGAGGAATTCACAGAAAGTATTAGTAGAGGAGACTATGGAAGAGCAGTAGATATTCTTTTGAACGCAATTCACTCTCTCCATAGGGCTGGGGCGGATTTCGCAATAATATCGGCTAATACGCCTCACATGTTCTTCAAGGAGTTAGAATCAAAATCTCCAATACCTTTGCTTAGCATTATTGATGCTTTAGCTGAAAAACTAATAGAGGATGGTGTTAGAAAGATAGGTTTACTTGGAACGAAATTTACATTAACAAAACCATTTTATGCAGAAGGACTTAGAAAGTACGGTATAGAAGCTATTATTCCTGAACATCAAGACGTAGAGGAGGTTAATAGGATAATTTATAGTGAATTAACCAAGGGCATTATTAAGGAGGATTCGAGAAGGAAGCTTATGCTTATTGCTGAGAAGCTTATTGGTAAGGGAGCTGAAGCAGTTGCTCTGGCATGTACGGAACTTCCACTTATCTTAAAGAACGGTATGGGCGGGGTGAAGTTCTACGATACTGCTAGAATACATGCAATTAAGGCTCTTGAGTATTCGCTAGAGTTAAACTTAAAAAGACTATAGGAGGTTTTTAGGTAAATAGGGTATGGTATCTTAAGTGAGGAGATGATGTCGAAAACACCTCCATTAGCACTAATTATAGTGGTTATAGCGATATCAGCATTAGTATTGGTATTAAGTATTTCATATTTTGTATCAGTTAAAAGTGTAAAGCATAAGTTAATATGGGAAAGAAACCTAGGCACAAGTGTTAGCAGTGTTTTCTGGGTTAAAGACTATGAGGCCCTAATGGTCACATTAGGGTCTGCTGGGAAAATTCTTATACTTGGCAAAGACGGTACCATTCTGTGGACGGATAAACCGGGAGACATTATCACGTCTGCGTCTAGTAGTCCGAAAGGAAGATATGCAATTGTAGGTGTTGGACCTTATGAATTATACTTTTACGATTTAGAACTAGGGAAGGTAATTTGTAAAATAGAGGCAGGAAAACATTGGATAGGGTCTTCATGCTGAAGCGGTAATGGAAAATATATAGCAGCTGGATGTGAGGAAGGATATTTGCACTTTTACGAATGGAGCGGTAATACAGCAGAGCTTAAGTGGGTAAAGAAGATAGCAAAGAGGTGGATACTCAGTATCTGTTTTCATCCAAAGGAAAATAAACTGCTAGCTTTAGGGAGTTTAGACGAACACGTATACTTTATCGACAGTAATGGAAATACGCTTTGGAAAGTAAAATTAAATGGAGACGTAGGTGACGTTTATTTTAGTCCTAATGGAAAATACATTGTAGCTATTACCGAAGCCGGTTTATTATATGTATTAAAAACGGAAAACGGGAAAATATTATTCAAGCACGAACCGTCGATTAATGGTCTTGAAAGTGTTATTTGGATCGGCAAATACATAATTACTGGCGACTTAAGTGGCACAGTCTATATTTACAGATGGCTAGATAATGATGGGAAAGCAGAGATTGTATATACATTTAATGCTGCAAGGGAGGGAATACCTATTAGTTATGGTTTATCGTTTAACCCCAAATATGATCTTTTAGCGGTAGCATCGGGAGATGGTTACGTTTACACATATGATCTAAGTGGTATTTTGAGAGAACATTAAACATAGTAAAACAGCATAGTAAAGAGTAGTAGAATTACCAAATATTGCAGTAATAATGTGTGCCTTGATTTCTCAGTTAAAATGTGCTGCAATAAAATACCCGACTCTTTACGGTATCATAGCATTAATATGTTTTTACTGTTCTTTGTAAATAGCTATTTTAGGCACTTATTCAAATACGCTGCAAAGGGTTTAGAGAAAGGACTAAGCAATAGTTTCACCTATGTAGTGTTAAAGCACAAAAAGTAAAACACTTTTAGGCTAGAAGACCCTTTGATCTCAATGTATAAGATAATGTAATTTAAATAAACTTAATTCGAAATAAAACTATTACTTTCCTAGCTACTCTTTGGCATTGTTTTCCCAAGCATTTTTACAGCTAGAATATCTGCTTCAGCTGCTTCCTTAGGTATTCCTGCTTCAACGTATTTTTCAAAAACTTTCTCTAATTTCTCCTTGTTTGAAGCTATTTCTATAGCTTCTTTTAACAAGTTCTCGGCCAGACCTTTATCAATTATGAGCACTAATTCCTTATGTTCTTCCGGTATCAATTCAGCCATGAAGGAAGCTATGAGAAACCTTGTTAGTTGCTGTTCAGCAATAAACCTGGTTACTAGACGTACGTTTCCGCGGAATCTTTCAATTATAGCGTCTGGAACATCTATTTTCTTGCTTCTACCTAGGTATTCGCTAATGAGATTTAATGCTTCAACATAGTTTCCTTTCATGAAATTAGCTAGTGCCATATTGAACCAAACAGTCCAGGTTATATCGTTTTCCCTAAGCCTCTTAGCTATTTCAGATTCACTAAGACCTCTTTTAGCGTATACTCTCTTAATTTCGTTAAAGTACTCGCTACCCCAGTTAATACACTCATCAAATTTCTTAAGTAAACGGGCTAAAGCACATAGCCGATAAAGGTAAGATAGTATGCAGTTTATTGCCTCAGGACATTCATCGATTTCGCTTTGGGGGAAAGACTTTAAACTCTTGTAAACCTCGATAGACTCGTTATATGCTTCTTCAAACTTACCCTTACTTAGCATATCGGATATTTTACGATACTGTTTCTCTGCTTCCTTAGCAGCCTTCTTAACTGGTTTCTCCTTCCTCCTAAAGAAAATCAAAAACAATCACCAATATTGTTTCTTAACGAAAACTATTATATATAGTTTCATTATTTTTACCTTAAGAGACTATGGTTAACATCTATGCGGGAATTATTGTTCTGTACATGGTCTAGTTTTCTTGACCTCCTTGTCTACAACTTTAGAAATATATTTACCCCTCACTCTAGGTGCTACGCGGTGAGCCGGAAATGGGATCTAGTGAAATGTTCGAAGCAATATCTCATCCTATAAGAATTAAAATATTAAAATTGCTAGCTAAAAGACCTATGAGTTTTTCAGAGCTGAAGAGGGAGCTCGGAATTAAAAGTAGCGGTAAGCTAGATTTCCATTTGAAAAAACTAGGAAACCTGGTTACTTTAAACAGTGAGGGTAAATATGCTTTAACGAAAGAAGGCTATGCCGCATTACAGACGATAACCACTATTAGAAAGTATGGATGGCAGAAGAGAGCCTACATAGTAAATATGGTAGCATATGCTATAGTGGTGTTATATACGCTAAATGCGATGTCATGGAAAATAACGTGGTCCGCGTACACTGTAGTTTTAATAGCAGCAACGGTGTGGTTTGTATTCTACAGTTACTGGAGCATTGTAAAGAGAAAAGTGTTTAGAACATGAGGAAGGGTGGTAAATAATGGAGTACGTTATTGAGGTTAAGGACTTAGTCAAAGAGTTTAAAGACAAGAGAGTGCTTCACGGAGTATCGTTCCGGGTTAAAAGAGGCGAAGTTTTCGGGCTTTTAGGACCGAATGGTGCTGGTAAGACAACAACTATAAGAATTATCCTAGGTTTGCTAAAACCCACTTCAGGTAAAGCGCTAGTTTTCGGATATAGCCTTGCCGAGCACAAAGAGCTTCGAAGGAAAGTGGGTGTAGTACTTGAAGGTGATGGGTTATTCCTTAGACTTTCAGCATACGAGAATCTTGACTTCTACGCTAAAATTTACGGGCTCAAGGATAGGGCAGATAGAGCTAGGAGGATAAGAGAGATTTTAGAACTAGTAGGTCTTTACGAGGCGAGAAATATGAAGGTAGGCTACTTCTCCAGAGGTATGAGGAGAAGGTTAGCATTAGCCAGAGCGCTAGTTCATAACCCTGAAGCTCTATTCCTAGACGAACCTACTCTAGGCTTAGATGTGGAAGCGCAAGTCATGGTTCAAGATGTAGTTACTAAGCTTTCTAGAGAAGAAGGTGTAACAGTACTTTATACTTCCCATAATCTAGACGAAGTTGAGAAAATATGTAATAAAGTAGCCATCTTAGCAGGAGGCAGGATAGTTGCGTTAGATAATGTAAATGATTTGCTTAAAAGACCAGGCGGGTACGCCATAGAAGTCTGCTTCGCCAGCACCTATGAAGCCATGAGTGCTTGCAAGTATTTGAGAGAGCTAGGTTACATGCTTAAGTATGAAAGAAACAATGA
>Ga0190313_1000846_pt1 | contig 17321 bp, 18 predicted proteins | sample 4870071011_MG_FD_169989 | JGI IMG/M metagenome (GOLD analysis project Ga0190313, IMG submission 169989) | Hydrothermal vent sediment bacterial communities from Southern Trench, Guaymas Basin, Mexico - 4870-07-10-11_MG | ecosystem: Environmental > Aquatic > Marine > Hydrothermal vents > Sediment ...
GCATACGCCCAATATATCTCAATCATGGTGAATTCAGGGTTGTGTTCCGCATCTATATCCTCATTCCTGAAATTCTGAGCGATCTCAAAAACCTTAGAATAGCCGCCAACAAGCAATCTCTTCAGGTAAAGTTCCGGCGATATTCTCAGGTAATATTCCTTTTTAAGAGCGTTTACATAAGTTTTGAATGGCTTGGCGTATGCGCCACCGTACACCGGCTGTAGGATTGGTGTGGTTACCTCCATGAAACCCATTGCCCAGAGTTCCGAGCGGATGGTTTTTATTATCAAATCTCTTTTCTTGAAAGTTTCAAAAACTTCTGGGTTCAGAAGTATATCCAAATACCTCTTTCTGTATCTGGTTTCCACATTCTCCAACCCGAACCATTGGTGAGGTAAATCGTAAAGTGCCTTGCATATGAGTTTGAATTCTTCCACGAGTATGCTCAACTCACCCCTCTTGCTTTTGGTTAACTCGCCATTAACCCAGACAAAATCTCCCCTCTGAACATAATTTTTAAAAAATTTGAAATCTTCTTGAAGAATATCCTTTTTAACCATCAACTGCACCTTAAAACCATCATCAAATATGTCACAGAATATGAGTTTTCCATGCTCTCTATAACCAACAATTCTGCCAGCGGTTTTTACCTTGCTTCCCATCAATTCTTCCTGTTTCTCCACAATTTCTTTTACAGTATGAGTAACCTCAACTTTGTGCGGATATACCTCGTAGTTCATCGCGCGAAGTTTTTCCACTATGCCCAACCTGTATTCATAATCCTTCCTAACCATCGCAAGGGGATAAAAAAGGAATTATTAAAGATGTTCGTCGGAGAAATTTAGTAGAGCATCAAAAATCCCAAACTCTGCGGAGAACGAAATCATCCTTAATTTTCTCAACAATATTTTCAATATCTTTGCTGTAAACTCTGTCCTCAGTTACTGGTGGCACGATTTCCCTTATTTCCTGATGAGCCCTGATTATTCTATGGGCGGTTGGGGGCTCAAACTCCAGTGCTTGTGATGCGGTGAAATATTCCATCGCAACCAGATACCATAGGTTATCTAAAATCTTCATAAGTTTGAGGGCAGAGGTCATCCCCATGCTCACATGGTCCTCCTGTCCCGCTGAGGTGGGGATAGTATCCACACTGCTCGGATACGATAGAGCTTTGTTTTCGTTGCACAGCGCCGCGGAAGTATATTGGATGAGCATTAATCCCGAGTTCAGACCCGAATCCTTCGCCAAAAATGGGGGTAAACCGCTTACTTTCGAATCAAGAAGGCGATATATTCTTCTTTCAATCATATTTCCCATATCCGCTAGAGCAATAGCCAGATAATCAAGGGCGTTGGCTATAATTTCCCCGTGAAAGTTCCCTCCGGAATATGATTCTCCCTCCATTATTACAGGATTGTCGGTAACGCTGTTGATTTCCACATTGAGAATTTCTCTTAGATTGTTTATGGCGTGGAGTACCGAAGAATAAACCTGTGGAATGCATCTTAGAGAATAAGCATCCTGAACATGCCTTGGCTTCTTTGAATATCCTTCAAGCAGAGTGCGAAGGTATTTTCCAATGATCATCTGAGTTTTGTGCGGTCTTAGGCCGAGAAGTTTTTCATCGTATGCGGTCGGATTTCCTCTCAGAGATTCAAAAGTCATCATCGCCGCTACCAAAGAATTTTTCAGTATTTTCTCCGTGTAGTATACGGCTAAACAACCCAAAGCACTCATAAAAGATGTTCCGTTTATCAAAGCCAAACCTTCCTTTTCCTGGGGGTCTATTGGCTTTATTCCTAGTTCCTCCATAACTTCTCCCGCTTTCATAATTTTTCCTTCATACGTGACTTCCCCCTCACCTAGGAGGGCTAGGGCTATATGGGCCAGAGGCGCAAGATCCCCAGATGCCCCTACGCTGCCTCGAGATGGAACGAGGGGAACTATATCTTTATTCAGAAATTCAAGTATTGTTCTGAGGGTTTTTGCACTCACGCCCGAATATCCTTTGATCAGATTATTCAGCCTTATGAACATAGCTGCCCTAACTGCCTCTTTTGTAAAATATTCGCCCACACCACAGCAATGACTTCTTATTATGTTTTTCTGCAATTTTTTTGCCATTTCTCTTGAAATTACTGTGTGCACGAGTTCGCCTACCCCTGTGTTTACCCCGTAAATCACATGGCCTTCGTTAATTCTTTTTAGAAGTTGTGCCCTCATACTTTCGGCTATTTCAAAGCTTTCCTCGGGTACATGAACTTCTTCGCCAAATGCAACCTTTACAACATCTTCCACGGTTATATTTCCACATTTTAGGGGCATAGAGGGTAATTGGTAAGAGGGATTTAAACGAAATCTACGACAATCGCCTTAGCAAAGTTAATATATTGCCTTATAGTTATCTCAAATATGGAGCATGGCAGGTTTGTTGCGCTACACTTCGTTGAAAAGGCGCGAAGGGAAATTGAGAGAGGAGACAAGAAAAGAGCGATATCTCTGCTTAGCAAGGCAATAGCGCATTTGAGCGAATGAAAGAAAAATACGCAGAAAGACACAAAGTCCAAAAAATTACGGAAGTAAAATATCAAATAGCGTAAACTACTTTTTTAACATTGGGTCTTTCTTTGTAGAATATGCGGGAGCCGCATTCGCACACTAGCTCATATCTTCCTATTTCTTGGGTGAGGGGTTTTCCACACCTGGCACACCTGTAATTCGCCATGGAAATCCCTCCTTACAATCTCACCCTTTTCCAGTTCTTATCAAGATTTGGGGTGTATGCACCTCCAGCAAAGGTGAGTCCGCATTTGGTGCATTGCCATATACCCGTTGAAATTCTTTTAACTGCGTAGTGCTGACAGTTCGGGCAGAGGTGTTTTTTCACTCTTTCCTCCATTACTTCCTGCCATCTTCTGCGCAGCGTTACGCCGTATCTTGCTCCGAATCTGCCCGCGATTCCTACCTTCTTCGTCCTTCCCATATCAATCACCGCCAAGTATGTACTTCTCTCTTATTTTCTTTCCGATACGCTGGGACATATTTATAACTTTCTTTACCTCATCGTAGGTCAACGAGCCCGAAAGTCCCTTCTGCATAGCCCTTATATCTCCATTCTCATCGGTCGTTACCGTTAACCTCGCTTCGGCAAGATTCTCTTCCTCTAGGCAGGGATCCACAAGCAATGTTTTTCCAACCTTTGCAACCGTAACCGCAACGGGGTAGTGATTTACGGGCAGGGGGAAATCCTCATATCCGAACTTTGAGCCGGGAACTATGGTATTTTTCAGCGCGATCATCGCGCCCAGAGCGCTGGCATCTATGAGATTTCCATCGTAATTCAGAACATGAATGTCTATGAAAACTATCCATACTTTCTCTCCCTCTTCTATGCACAGTTTCTCCAAATCTATGGCTTTGGACTCCCTTATACCTCTGTCCACTACCCTAGCGATTTCTATGGCATCTTCGTTTGGAGGCCCGGGCTCAAATGTTGGAGAGGCTATGGGAACCAATTCCACATTCGTGGTCATAACTCCCTGGTTAGGCGTATCAGCAAAAGGCTCTCCTATGTCCATTTTCACTCCAACAAGAACCTGGGTTTCGCCCAATCTTACTAAAGCAGAACCCTCAGCCCTTTTGGCGAAATTGACCACAACATCTATCTTGCGGTATTCTTCAAAATCCCTACCATCCGCTCTTCTTCCTGTGGAGAGAAGATTCATTATGTAATCCTTGCGGATTTCCGATACAACCTCTTCGGCTAATTTTGAACTCATTTTCACTCACCTTCCTCAATCTCTTCCGCGTACCTGACATACCTTCTTCGCAGAGCATCTTTCTGAAGTTCGTAAATATAATCAACGCTTTTCATAATCATCTTCATCGCTTGGTCTATTTCCTCCACGGTCATATGACCATCCATCTGAAGCAATACTATTTCCTTCGTTCTAGGGAGCACAGCCACGGGCAGATCCGCATCCCCGTAGTTATCTTCTTCCTTGCATAGATCAAGAACAACCTGTCCCTCTATTTTGCCGGCAGCACATCCAACAACGAGGTCCCTCATCGGTATGCCTGCATCCGCTAAAGCGAGGGAAGCAGCGGTAATCCCTGCCACCCTAGTACCTGCATCTGCCTGCAAAACCTCTATGAATACATCTATGGACGCACGCGGAAAATATTCCGTGAATACCACATTGCTCAGGGCTTCAGATATTACCTTGCTGAGCTCTATGCTCCTTCTGTCGGGACCAGGCCTCTTTCTTTCATCCACGCTGAACGCCGCCATGTTGTATCTTGCTCTAACAACCGCTTTAGTAGGATTCTGCATGTGCTTGGGATACATCTCGTGGGGCCCGTAAACTCCAACAAGTATCTTGTTTCCGCCCCACTCCACATACGCCGAACCGTCCGCACGGCTTAGAACTCCAACTTCCATCTTTATAGGCCTTAACTGGTCAAACCTTCTTCCATCTATTCTCAATCCATTCTCATCAATTAACTTGATACCTTCAGGCTTTTCCATATCAATCACCTTCTCCGCTTAGCAAACTTCTAACCTTATCCGTTAAGCCCCAGGTATGTGCTTCCCTTTCAATAAGTCTTATAGCCTTTATTGCCAGCATTATATTCTCCGGGGCTCCATGTATCCATATCACTCCGTTCTGCCCAACATATATTCTGCACTGCGTGGATTCCTTTATCAGATTTATCATACTGCCCTTCTTTCCTATAACCCTAGCAACTTTCGTGGGCGAGATTTTGATTATCTGTCCTCCTTCCAACTTTCTCAAACCCGGCTCCTTCATGGTTATCCAGACCTGTTTCACCTCGTTCACATTGCTAACTTTTGCCAATATGGTATCTCCAATGTTCAGATATCTTGCGGTATCGCCGAATTCCACCTTCCAGGGAACATCGTTCACGTGGAGGGGAGCGAAATACGGCGCGTTTATATCCACTACCCAGTGTGTAGGCGCTATATCTATAATTTTTCCTATTACCTTGTCGTCCTTCTTGGGTATGTACTTTCCAGAAAGTGGTACTATGTTCATATACGGCCCTCTTACAGTTTTTACGCCCAGATAAATGGAATAGAATTTCCCTTTATCCGCATACAGACCAAAACCGGGATTAAGGCCTTGTAAATCCACTTCCTCTCCCGGCACAACAATTTCCCTATACTTTCTCTCTTCCAAAATTATCACCTCATTCAATAAACCTTGTTTGAACCCTTCCGTGGGTCTTCTTGTTCAACATTCCGAGGAAATCCCCCTGTATTCCGGCGGGAATTTCCACTATTCCTATCCAAGAGCCATCGGGCTGCCACTCTTCTCTGGTTATAACTCCCATTTTCGTCAAATCTCCATAAACCCTGCCGTAATCCTCGGCGCTTAGCTTAACCGCAATTTTTATTTTTTCAAATTTTATGGGAATAAGGCGCTTTATGGCTTTTAGCACCATGGGCACTTGCTCCTCTGCGGATTTCAGCGGGTCTATGTGGACCTTTGCCTCCTCCATCGCTCTCTCTATCCTCTGCGGTGGGTGGGGAGTTCGGGTCTGAGGATTTATTGCGTTTCTTGCGATTATGGCTACTATTTGCCTTTTCCTCTCTTCCAGCATCTTCCTCCTCTGTTCCGTGGTAAGTTGAACCTCTCCTTTAAGAATTATCTGTTTAGCGACTTCTATGGGGTCAGTTGTGCCGAAGATCTCGCGCAGAAGTTCCTCTCCAACCCTATCGCCTTTTCTGGCGTCTTTGAATATTTCATCAACTACGAGATACTCGCTTACATTCACTTTATCTGGATCTTTCCTTATTTTATCCACTCCATCTGGATCCACTAGAACCTCAAACCGATGGCCCTTATACTCGTATCTGGCAACTACAGCATCTTCCAGCCTTACCATAATCACTCAATTTTTTCAAGGATCTTCTTTACCTCTTCATCGCTCATAATGCGGAAATTCTCTCCGACCTTGATGTATCCAATTTCCACGGTGTCCTCTCTGAATTCTTCCTCGCTGCTTTCTTTAAGGGCTTTCAGGCCCAACTTTATCGCATCCTCCATTTCCATATCTTCGCTGTATTCCTTCTCCAGCATCTCCATAACCGTCTCGCGATTCACGCCTATGCAATCCGCTTTGTATCCCACCATCGCTCCACTCGGATCGGTCTCGTAAAGATGTATGCCCTGATCGTCTATTCCCGCTATAAGCAAAGAAACTCCGAATGGCCTTACACCGCCGAACTGTGTAAACTGCTGCTTGTAATCGCATATTCTTTTTACAAGGGCTTCCACAGGGATTCTCTCGCCGTAAGTTACTCTTTCTATCTGCGCTATAATCCTCGCGTAATCCACCAAAGTACGGGCATCTGCAACAAGGCCCGATGTTGCGCATCCTATGTGCTCATCTATAACGAAAATTTTCTGTATTGTATGAATTTCAACTAATCTCGACCTCATCCTTTTGTCCGTCATTAGGAGAACGCCATCCTTGAATTTTATTCCGAGCGTTGTAGTCCCTCTCTCAACGGCTTTCCTTGCGTATTCAACCTGAAATAATCTACCATCCGGACTAAACACAGTTATTGCTCTATCATAGGCCATCTGTGCCGGTTCCATTTCACTTCACCTCTCGCCCTTAATGCTCTATGGAATATATAGTTATTCCTTCCTCGTCTGAACGGTGTACATCACCTTCGTTCCCTTAAGGGCATCGTGCAGTTCTCTGACTATCTGCGGATACTCCTCCGGCAGGTCAAACTCTTTTACAAAATCGTACATTCCAACAACCGGGGAGAAGCCCAAATCTTTCATTTTTTTGACAACGCTTATGGGGTCATCCCCTTCTGGATTGAAATATATCTTCACATACAGCTTCATTTTTCAATCACCTCCTTCATATCACCACTATATTCGCTATGGGATGATGCCTTCTCGCAATTTCCTTAATTCTTTTTAGATTTTTTCCTTCCTTCCCGATTGCTTTCGCCTTGTCCTTGGGGTCAATATACACCTTCGCCCAGAGATCCCCATTTTTCTCATCAAGCTCTATTTTTCTCACCGCATAGCGGTGAAACAGATTTTTTATGAACTTCTTCGGATTCGGTGAGTACTCAACAACAGCAATATTCTTGTTCAGTATTTTCCTCAGCCTCTGCACTTTTTCTCCGTTATTTTCGAGAACCTTTCTTATGGTCCCCGGGTAAACCACGAAGTATATTACATCCTCGTACTCTATGCAGTCTTTGGGTGCCACATTTGTGGCTGCTTCAAATATCGTCATGTACCGAAGTGCCTGGGCATCGAGCTTTATATTCACCAAATTCCGTATCACCCCTTGAGTATTTTTGAGTCCCCTGGATCAACAATGGTAATAACCGAAACATTAAAAGGTTTTCCACAGATGGCACCCAACTGCAAACCATGGCCATCGTATTTGACCACCTTAACTCCGCTTTTTTCCAGTTCCTCCACGAAGGGACAGTTGTTAGCCACTATGAACATCTTTGCCTCCCCTTTCTTTAAGGCTTTCCTCGCCTGCTTTATTCCGTAATAAACCTTTCCGGTATCTATAGCCCTCTTAAGTTCCCTTACATCCATAAAATCACCTCCTCAACGCGGGACGGGGTTTGTAAATCAAGGTTACCGCTCCCGTACCTAGGGATACGGGCTGACCCACGATTATATTTTCAGCAACTCCTTTCAGATAATCTTCCTCACCGAACAGACCTGCCCTCAACAAATGCCTGGCGGTTATCTCAAAAGCTGCCCTTGCCAACACGCTACCTTTCTTCCCAGCCACACCATGACGCCCTATCGCATCCACATATCCTTCCAGTGTCATCATATCCGCCACGAGCATAATGTGCCTTATATCCACATTCAGACCCTGCTGGCGGAGCGTATCTATCGCTTCCTTAATTATGGCGTTTCTCGCCGCCTCTATACCGAGAACCCTCGAAATCTCTATTATATCGTTTGTGTAGGTTTTCGTCTTATCAACCTCGTCCAGCTGCAAAACTTCGTCAAGATTTGAACCCTGAGTGTATATTACCCACTCCTTTTCCGGCTCTTTAATTCTTACTATGGCATTCTTTATCCCTTTTATCCCCTTAACCGTAAGATTCTTTATGTTTTCGGAGAGAAGATAAAGTTTTTTGTAAGATGGCTTATCCAAACTAACTTTTATTCTACCGTCATCCAGAACCTCAACCGCTATTTTATAACCCTTCATTTGAGATAGGGCCCTTACGATATCCTCTCTTTTAACACCCCTCGCTTCCATCTCCTTTTCGTTGGGCACTATGTATATGCACATCTCTGCGATGCTCGTTTCTATATTCGCAACATTTATTATGCTCGTATTCTCTATTTTCTTTGCAACTTCTTGCACCTTAAACCTATCATATTTTATCTCATCAATCAAGTGGATTTCCATCATAGGTGTGGATGGCTCCTTTCTCGCATCAACGATCTCTATCAATCTCGGCAATCCTAGTGTAACATTCATCTCCGCCACGCCCGCATAGTGGAATGTCCTGAGAGTCATCTGAGTGCTCGGCTCTCCTATACTCTGCGCTGCCACTATACCAACTGCTTCGTAGGGATCCACGATAGTTTTCTCGTACTCCTCGCAGCACATCTTAACGAATTTTTCAAGTTTCTTCCCCTTCAGATTTTTTTCCTCAACCTTTTTGGCCATCTCCTCAATTAAACTCCACGGGAGTTCGTACCCGAATTTCCTTGCCATTTCCTCTATTTTCTTCTCCGTATTTGTGGGCTCTCTGAACTTAGGAACATGTTTGATTTCCACCAACTTTACCGGTCGCGCTATGGCAAATTTGCTCACCCTTTTCAAAGGTTCGCCATTCTCATCTTCAAATTCCTCAACGCTTCTCGGCGCTATCTGTATTATTTCCGTAATTCTCAACAATTTTTTGGCATTTTTAAGAGGACCCTTCGCAAGTATTTTACCTTCAATGCCCTCCGTCTTGTAGTCCATAATTTCCGAAATCCTTACCATGTATGTTACCACTTTGCCGTTTAGGGTTATGTAGGCATCAAACATCATGGGAAATTTGGTCGCGTCTATATCAAAATCCACAGCGTAGTAGCAGGGAACATACTTCTGAAGGCGGAGAACCCTTGTTTGGGTATCTCTCCATATTATCGTCAGCATATTCAATCACCTCTCTCCAGAGAATCTATTATGGCATCAATATCCACGGGCTTTCCGCCGTAACTCCTCGTAGGATCAACGGAATCCTCGCCGTATTTAAACTGAATCACATTGCCCTCCGTATCCACCACGGAGTAATCCTTTGATACCTTCAAATCGGCGAGAGCGTTTATGAGGCGGCGCTGCATATATCCTGAGCGTGATGTTCTAACTGCGGTATCCACGAGACCTTCCCTCCCGCCCATGGAGTGGAAGAAGTATTCGGTGGGAGTCATGCCTCTTTTGTAAGATGCCTTGACGAATCCTCTCGCCTCCGCTTCCAGGTCATCGGGCTTGAAATGAGGCAGAGTTCTTCTGGAGTACCCTCTGTGCAATCTTTGACCTCTAACCGATTGCTGTCCTATGGCTGCAGCCATCTGCGTGAGATTCAGCATGGAAGCCCTCGCCCCAGACCTAGCCATAATAACCGAGGGATTCTCCAATCCTAGATATCTGCTGGCAACCTTTCCCGCCTTGTCCCTCGCTTCGGCTAGGGTTCTCATTATTTCTAATTCCAATGTATCTTCCAGAGTTCTTCCGGGCGCGGGTTGCAAGGTACCTTCCTTGTAAGATTTTATCAGTTCCCTGACCCTTCTCTCCCCATCTTTGAGGATTTCCTCTATCTGCAACTTTGCATCCTCGGGTATGTCCTCATCATCTATTCCCGTTGTGAATCCCTTGAATGAAATTACCGCTATAGCCAATCGCGTCAAATTATCTATGAACTTTCTGGCTTCATCGCTTCCGTATTCCCTTGAAATCCTGTCTATTATTTTACCTTTGAAAGCGCCAATAGCATTTTCATCAATTGTTCCTGCTACAAGTTTACCATTTTTTATTATGACATAAGCATCTATCGGACAATTTTCCTTCATGCATTTTTCGTTGCACACGGCCGGGTCGCAAATCTTCGCCTTGAACTCCATATTTAAATCTTCTGGTAGGAGAAGACTGAATATATCCTTTCCCGAATAATATTCCTTTCCTTCCCTTATCACGGGCTCCGGCAGTTTATCCACATCTATGTAGGATAGCAGATGAATTGCATCTTCTTTTTTGAACAGAGGATTCTTGTGGGTAAGAAGGAACATCGCGCTTATGTGGTCGTGAATACCGCCAATTATCGGTCCGCCGAATCTCGGGGAGCGTATATGCTCCTGCACGAGCATTAAAATTTTCGCTTCTGCCCTTGCTTCCTCTCCCTGAAGCACATGCAGATTCATCTCATCTCCGTCAAAATCAGCGTTGTACGGCGGACATACCGCCAGATTGAAACGGAAGGTTCTGGCAGGCATAACCCTTACCAGATGGCACATCATTGACATTCTGTGCAGCGAGGGTTGCCTGTTGAAGAGAACTATGTCTCCATCCTGCAATTGTCTTTCCACAACCCATCCTATTTCCAGGCGTTTTGCCACCTCCTCCGCGTTTCTCTCCGTGACCTTTATCCTTCTTCCGTCCCTCCTTATTATGTAATTAACGCCGGGTATGTACTCTCCGTTTGGTCCGCGTGGGTTAGGCCCTCTTCTCACCATCTCCCGCAGATATTCTATGTTGTGGGGAGTAACGGCTATAGGAACAGTTAATTCTCTAGCAGCATCTTCTGGGACTCCCACCTCGTTTATTGAAAGGAAAGGCTCGGGCGATATTACCGTACGAGAGGAGAAGTTAACCCTCTTGCCGGACAAGTTTGAGCGGAACCTTCCCTCCTTACCTTTAAGTCTCTGAACTAGGGTTTTTAGAGGTCTTCCGCTTCTGTGTCTTGCGGGCGGAATTCCGGCGGTTTGATTATCAAAATATGTGGTTATATGATATTGCAGCAGTTCCCAAAGATCCTCAATAATGAGTTGCGGTGCGCCGCTATCTCTGTTCTCCCTCAACCTCTGATTGATTCTTATTATATCCACAAGTTTGTGGGTCAAGTCATCCTCGCTCCTTTCCCCGGTTTCCAGGGTTATTGTTGGTCTGACATTCACAGGCGGGACTGGAAGAACAGTAAGAACCATCCACTCAGGCCTGACAATCTTCGGGTCCATTCCGAAAAGTATGAGATCATCGTCCGGAATCTTCTCCAGCCTTTCCCTCACTTCTTTTGGAGTTAATTTGCTTCCGCCTTCGCGGAATGTTGTGGGTTTATCAAGAGAAATTTTCTTCTTGACATGCCCGCAGTGCGGACAAACTTCTTTCTTTGAGGCTTCCTCTATCGCCTGATTTGCGACGAGAAGCACATCAAGGATCTGGGCGCCCTTTTCTTTCAGTTCCAGGATTTTTTCTTTGTAAATTTCAATATCCTCCTCCGGCAACATTACTCTTCCACACTTTGGACAAGTTGCTTGGAGCATTTTGTATATTTCTTTTACGAATCCAACATGTATGACGGGCATAGCAAGTTCAATATGTCCGAAATGGCCGGGGCATTCATGCATTGTACCTCCGCATGTCTTGCATCGCAATCCGGGCTCTATAACTCCCATATGTGGGTCCATCAAACCATGCTCTATGGGAAAACCATCATCATCGTATGTATCTGGAGTTATTATCTTGACTGCACTCATCTTCCTTATTTCCTCCGGCGAAAGGAGGGCAAATTTTAGGGATATTATCCTCTTGTGTACTCCCATCATCTTACATCACCCAGCTTCAACCTCATAATCACGCCTAAGGATGCGAGTTCATCCCTCATAAGTTTGAAAGCGTAACTGGTCTCTATACTGTATATATTTGTGGTGTTTCCGCAAACGGGGCATCTCAATGTATGCTTCTTTCGGTCGTAGATTGCTATGTGACCGCATTCCGGGTTTCCGCAAACATAAAGGATGGTACCATCCGAATTATCCAGAAGGCGGTCCTTTATCACCATAGCCGCTCCATGGCCTATGAGGGTATCGCGCTCCATCTCTCCGAATCGTAGACCTCCCAACCTGCTTCTACCTTCCGTGGGTTGGCGCGTAAGGATTTGCACGGGTCCACGGGATCTAGCGTGGAATTTGCCGGCGACCATATGATGCAGTTTTTGATAATAGATTACCCCTATGAATATATCCGCCTCAAATTTTCTGCCTGTTATTCCATCGTACATTACTTCCCTCCCGCTGTATTTGAATCCGTTTTTAACGAGCGCTTCCCTTAATGCCTTTTCTGGTTCGCCGCTGAAAACCGTTCCGTCCACGAACCTTCCTTCCAGAGCCGCTACTTTGCCTCCTATCATTTCAAGGATATGACCGACGGTCATTCTTGAAGGTATGGCGTGGGGATTTATTAGCAAATCCGGAATTATTCCGCTTTCGGTGAATGGCATATCCTCCTGTGGAATTATCGCTCCGACCACTCCTTTCTGACCGTGACGCGAAGCGAATTTATCCCCCAGCTCAGGTATGCGCTGGTCCCTGACTTTAACTTTGACTAGACGGGAGTTGTTCTCCGAAAGGGTTAGAATAACGCTATCTACATACCCCTCCTCCTCGGGCCTCATGCTAGTGGACGCTTCCCTCCTCTTCTGCGGGGTGAGGAGGGATGCTTCCTCTTCAAGAAATCTTGGAGGAGAGGTCTTCCCTATCAGAACATCTCCTCCCTTTACATAAACTTCCGGAGATATTAGACCATCATCTTCCAAGAATCTGTAGGCGTCCTCCGTCCTCGCTCCCCACACATCGGGAGATGGAATTTCAAATTTATCCTCCTGTCCTCCGGGATAACGGCGCTCCTCGTCCTTGTACACTCTGAAGAAAGTACTTCTGCCTAATCCGCGATCCACAGCCGCTTTATTAAGGACTATGGCATCCTGCATATTGTATCCGTGGTAGGAAATTATCGCAACAACCATGTTTTGTCCCGCCGGTCTTCTGTCAAATTTAACGAAGTCCATGGTTCTCGTCCTGACCAGCGGGCGCTGCGGGTAGTGGAGTAAATGCCCTCTGGTATCCGGCCTTTTTCTATAATTTGCAGCAGTTAAGCCTAGAGATTGTTTTAGCATGGCGGCACCCATAGTTATACGGGGCGATGAGTTGTGTTCGGGGTAAGGTATGCATCCCGCAACCGCACCGAGGATAAGCATTGGGTCTATCTCCAAATGCGTGTGTTCTTTTGTCAATAATTTATTAACTTCCATTATGTGGCCGCAGTAACCGCATTTAATTTTCGCCTTTTCCTCACCTTTTCCCGAATTTACCCATACGACATCTTTTCTAGCGAGAACCTTTCCGCAGGATTCGCATCTTTCTGGAAGCTCAAAGGCGTAAACTGCTATGTACGCATTTTCCTCCTCTTCAGCATCAACCCACTCAATTATTCCTTCCCTGACCAAATCCTCTATAGTTATTTTACCTTTCTTCAGCATTTCTCTGTGTTCCTCAGTGTATTTTATATCACCGTCGTAAACCACGAGGAGAGGTCTCCTTATCCTTCCCGCATCGCAGTTGACTATAACTTCCCTCGTTATCTCATCGTATCTGACATTTATTTGATCCGAAATCTCGCCTTTTCTCCTTTTCTCCCTTATCTTCGCGGTGAGTTCTATGCCATTGGGGTGATAACCAACGAGATTACCGTTGAGGTAAACTCTAGAATAGCCCTCCTTTTCATACACTCCTTCCTTCATACCAAGTTCCTTCAGTATATCCAGAACATAATCCTCAAAAACGCCCTTGGAAACATCTATTAGGAGGGCTGCGTTCTTCACTAAACCGCAGTTTTGACCTTCGGGTGTTTCGTTGGGGCAGAGGCGACCCCACTGAGTTGGATGTAAGTCACGGGCTTCAAAATGCGGCTGTGAGCGAGTTAACGGAGAGGTTATTCTCCTCAAATGTGATACTGTGCTCATATTGGTGGTTCTGTCAAGAAGTTGCGATACGCCTGTCCTTCCGCCGGCCCAGTTTCCGGTTGCCATACCATGCAGTATTTTCTGGGTCAGAACATCCTGGCGAAGCGCGGCCTGCAACTTTATTCCCTTTCTTCTGTTGTATGACCTCTCCAACTGATATTTGAAATCCTGCATCAGTGCAAGAAAAGCCATATGGAACTGCTCTTCAAGAAGTTCGCCTGACATCTTCAACCTCTTGTTGGCAAGGTGGTCCTTATCGTCCTCCTTCCTCAACCCGAAATGCAATTCAAGAACAGCCCTCGCCATTCTACCGAGGAAAATCGCCTTCTTAATTCTATCCTCGGGAGAATCACCGAGGTGCGGAAGAAGAGATTGGTCCAGAATCTGGGAAATCTTCCTCTCTCTGTACTCCTTCGCCTGTCCCGCGGCGAACCTCTTTTCCAGATAATCTATTGCATCCTCCTTTGTTTTAATACCATTTGGAGGATAGAGTTTCTCGTCTGCGCATTCTTCTATATTGGCGAGAACTATGGGACTCATCCTCTCATCGCTTACTATGGCGTTGTAAATCTCCTCATCATCCTCCATGCCGAGCGCCTTCATCATTATGACCAGAGGTATGCTTCCCGAGACCGCGGGAACACTCACGTGGATAATTCCATCCTTCCTCTTCTCCACGGTTGTTAAGGCCCTATAACCGCGACGCTGAGAGAATATTTTTGCCACCTCTATCTTCGTATCGTATCTTTCCTGATACTCCACTAGAACCCTATTGGGAGCGAGGTCCTCAAGAGATACCAGCACCCTTTCGCTTCCTCCTATGACAAAATATCCTCCCGGATCATTCGGATCCTCGCCAACCCATATGAGTTTTTCCTTATAATCCGCATCCAGAGGTCCCTTGTATCTCGTTATATAATTATCTATGTTGTCCGGATGCAAAGTGCAAATCTTTGATTTGACCATAACTGGAAAATCTCCTATTTTGAGTTTTTGAGGAGGCCTCTCAACGCCATCCTCAATTATCGTGAATTTTAGGTATAAAGGAGCCATATAATTGAGGTCGCGCATCCTCGCCTCCATGGGCGTTATTATGCTCGTCGCCCCCGTAGCTTCTCTACCCTCCGGAAGACCTATGGAAACTGTTGGCTCATCATCCTTGCTCCTTCTACCGAACCTTATTATTATTTCTTTTCCGCCAGTTTTGGTTTTATCCAGCATGAATTCGCCAGGCGGGTTATCTCCTATCCTGATATTGTCTATAACCATCTGCATTCCGCTGTTCGGATTGTCCGGCGTGGGTATGAACTCGTTGTAGGAAACTATGTGGTGATTTACTATGCTCCTCTCCTTAAAGAAGGCATCAACTATCTCCTTCATATCCACATCACCCTTCAACTACAACGCGGTACACCACAACCTTACCTGCGGTGGGACTTTTGCGCACTATCTTTATTAAACTACCTATCTCTATGGGCCCGTAAATCCTTTCCAGAACCCTTATAACAGGGTCGCTTTTCAAAATTTTGGGTAATTTTTCCTTGCTCACTCCCAACTTCTCAAGTATTTCCTTTTCTTCATCTTTACTTACTGGATAGTGTTCGGGCACGAGCTCGTGCTCAAGCACGTTATACTTCATACTATATCACCAGCGGGCCCGCGGGGAATCGAACCCCGGACCACCTGGTTAAAAGCCAGGTGCTCTACCTAACTGAGCTACGGGCCCTAAATGCCGCAAAAGAAATATGAATATAAAGTTTGTGGTTTCTCTCGGTGTGGTGGAGTATATACAGCATTGAACGAAAACTGCACCAAAATCTTAAAATAAAATAGTAGCATAGGCAGTAGCATGAAACGCGGAATGCTCTATTCGCTACTCATAATGGTCCTTCTTGCTGGAAGCGCTTATGCTGCTTGCCAACCATACGCCTTTGAAGGAGCATACGCCAGATATTCACTGGAGGAAAATACGGCGATTGGCTCATTTTCTGGAGAGGTGAGGTACGATATAGTGAAGGTATGGTGCTCTAACTCCACGATGATGGTGAAAATAGATGTTAGCGGAACGGCTCCCGGAGTGATAGAGGGAACACACAAGGATGATATAAATTCTCCAGAATATTTCCCGGCAATACCCCTAGGCGAACTAGGGAAAAGTACATTGCTCTGGAAAGGCAAGAAATATGAACTCGTGGAAACCAAAGGAATAGAGGTTCCGGCGGGAGGATTCACGGTATATCATTACAAATACACCAGCGACAAGGAGAAATACGATTTATACGTGGATACATCCACGGGCTTAATAATAAAACAAATTTCTCATACAACCTTAGGAATTAAGACCACGGCGAAATATGAGCTCTACGAAACGAATATAAGGGGGATGAACGCTCTGATAATACTTTTCGTTGCCCTTGCAATTGCGGGAGCGGTTTTAGCAATACTTATAGTGATATTTTTAAGACATAAAAAATCCGAGATGCGTAGGCAGTGGGAGCAGAGACCTCCACAGCAGTACGGGTATACGGAAACTGAGGAGATGATAGAGCCCCCGCAAAGATAACTCTATTTTTTCTTTCTCTTTTCGTCAGCCATTTTCCAGATTTCTTCCCTGAACTTTCTCTCCTCTTCCTCGTTTATATTTTTTATCCTATCCTCCCCGCTCCTCCTGACCCCCAGTTTGTGTAGATAGGGATTCAGAAGGTACTGTATCGCGAAACCCAGAGCGATGAGAACCACCGCGAGGCAAATTACCTCTTCCGTGGAAGGCATCGGAGAAAGTAAGCATCTTGTGGTAATAAGTTTTTCGTCAAGAACAAATAATTTTATTTGTTGCTATTATTAAAGCGTCAAAAAAAAAAACATAAATACTTTGATCTTTATCACCTGTGCTGTATGCAAGGAAGGATCCTCGTGGATGGCATAGCATTCTGTTCCAACTGTGGAGCAAAGCTGGATGCCAGTGATTTAAAATGCAGTAAGTGTGGAAGTTTATTTAATGTTGATTTTGATGTTGATGCTCATTACCTAAAATCAATGCTGGATGAATATATGAATAACCATGCCGATGAAAATGAAAAAGAATTTTTGGCAAGGATGATAAGAAATAACATTGAGATGCTTGGAGTGAAAAACTTGGGGGATTTCCGCACCCTCATACAAAAGATAAAGAAAAATAATACGGGAAGAGGAAAAAGAAAAAGGGAGAGATTGCTGAAAGAATTAACAATAACTTTGGAGGAGAGTGGTATATATGGATGATGAAATTGGTAAA
>Ga0190313_1000847_pt1 | contig 17312 bp, 22 predicted proteins | sample 4870071011_MG_FD_169989 | JGI IMG/M metagenome (GOLD analysis project Ga0190313, IMG submission 169989) | Hydrothermal vent sediment bacterial communities from Southern Trench, Guaymas Basin, Mexico - 4870-07-10-11_MG | ecosystem: Environmental > Aquatic > Marine > Hydrothermal vents > Sediment ...
ACAAGATTATCATGGATATGGAAGCTTCCACCTCCAGCTTATACTCTTCTACCTCTCTTTCCACCTTTTGGTCTACACCCATCGTGTGGTATGGGTGTTACATCCTCTATATCAAGTATTCTTAAACCAGCTCTTGATAAAGCTCTTATAGCTGGTTGTGCTCCAGGACCTGGTGTCTTTGACTTCTGGCCACCAGGAGCTCTAACCTTAACTATTATGTTCCTTATGCCCTTAGCAAGTAAATCGTCTGCAAGTTTTTGAGCTGCTTGCATTGCAGCGTGTGGAGACGATGCAAGTCTTCCTGACTTAACTTGAGCTCCACCTGTAACTCTTGAAAGAGTTTCAGCTCCAGTTAAGTCTGTAGCTGTGAGAAGTGTATTATTAAAGCTAGCATAGATGTGTACTATTCCAGTATATTCTTTCTTTTTCTTTCCCTCACTCATGATGCCTCACTCTTTGCCTCTTCAGAGTTTACATCTTCTGACTCTATCTCCTTCTCTTCTTCAACCTCTTTAGGTTTTTCTTCTTTTAATACTCTTTCTCTCTTCTCTTTCTCTAAAGCTTGCACTCTTATTGGATGATTTGGATTTGCGTAAGGAGACTTAGGAGCGTAATTAATAACAGCCTCTTCCTCCACTGAAACAAGGTAGTTAGGAGATGTAATCACCTTATTGCCAACAGCTATGTGTCTGTGAACTATTAACTGCCTTGCTTGATCCAAACTTGAAGCAAGCTTTTTCTTGTAAACTAAAGTTTGTAATCTTCTCTCAGAGATATCTCTGATAGTAAGGCCTAAAACATCATCAAGTGATGCTCCCTCTGGGACTAAACCTAATCTGTGAAGTTTGTCTATTAATTGTTTCTTTTCCTTCTCAGCTTGCTCTGTTCTTAAACCAATCAATCTTCTTGCCTGCTGCCTGTACCTTCCAAGCTCTGATCTTATCTTCCAGATCTCAGTCTTTCTTCTGTAACCATAACCTTTCATTAGATCTACTTCTTCCTTTATCCTTGCCTTTTGCCAAGGATGTGTTGGTCCAGAATATTTTTTCTTCAATCTTCTTGGATCTCCCATTTTACCTACCCTTCTTTGCTCCTTTTCTTCTCTTCACACCAACTGTTTTACCTCTTCTAGCATTAGACTTTAATCTTTGACCTCTAACTTTTAATCCTAATGCATGTCTCATTCCTCTTCTTGACTTTATTTCCTGTAATCTCTTAATGTCCATCTTAACTGCAAGAGGGACATCACTTCCTATTAAGTGTTTGTCTACTCCTGTCTCCCAATCCTTTCTTCTATTCAAAAGCCAAGATGGTATGTTATACTTCTCTGTGTTCTCTAGAACATCATTTATCTTATTTATTTCCTCATCTGTTAAATCCCCAAACCTCTTTGACTTGTCTAGACCTAAAACCTGAGCAACTGCATTTGCGAACATGAAAGAAACGCCCTTAATCTGGATTAATCCTTGTATTAATTTCTTAGTTCCATGAATATCCGTACCCGCTATACGAACTATTTTTATCTCTTTACTTTTATCTGCCATGTAGAATTTTTAGCTTCACTTTATTTAAAAAGCTTACTATTAAAAGTTCAGTAGAAATAATGGGCCAGGAGGGATTCGAACCCTCGACCTCCGGTTTGCTTAAACCGTTTCCTTGTGCGAAACACGGTCTTATAAGACCGGCGCTCCGCCCCTAAGCTACTGGCCCACATTCAAATGATAAAGAAAGAAAGTGTTTATATTCTTTTTGCTTTAATCAGAAGTCACACCCCATATTATTAAGAATACACCAAGTGCTAGGGTGAATATGTAATAAAAAGGATCGAAGACTTTCATCTTCTCCATTATGTTGTATGCCTCTGTTGGAGAAAAGCCAAGGGAGTAAAGAACATCCGTTGAAAAGAAGTAAAACCTAAAGAATATAGCAAAGAGTATAAAGAAACCACCAAAGAAGGCTCTAACACATCCTGCCATTTATCCACCCCAGATGAGATAGGATATCATAATCAATACAGCTATCAGCACACCAAAATTAAGGAGCGATAGAAATCCACAACCAAGGTACGACGTGAGGAGACCTCCTACAACTGGAACTGTGTAGAAAAAACAGCCAATCCTAGCATCAGCAGGAGCGATAAGAGGTATCTTCTCTGCAAAAGCGTTAATTCCAAATACTACTACTATAAGAGCGAACATGAAAATAGCAACAAGTGGCTTGCCTTCCATACTTAATAACAAGGTTTTTTAATATATAAAGCTTATCAGTTGTATGAAAGTGTATAAAGAGAACCCGATAGTGGAGATCACATTAAGGAAGTTTGAGAAGCCATATGAAGAAGGGGATGCGTTGCTAAGAAAGTTCTGCATCTCCATAGGTTTATTACAACCTGGGGACTCAAGAGACACAGTTGTGGACATCCTAAAGCTCCTTCTTAAAAATAGAGAATCAAAAGTCTTCATGGATTCTAAAGAGATCTGGGACATGGTAAAACAAAACAGGAACATAGCTCTCTCAAACATAATAAGACATCTTAACAGAATGGAAAAGATTGGACTTGTTGAAAAGTTCCCAGAAGGTTACAGAATAAAAGAATGGCTACCATTGAAAGAGATACTTGAAGAGTTTGTTAACAAGTTTATCATTCAGCCAACGTTTGAGAGAATAAAAGAATATGCTGAGAAGATAGACTCACTTAGATTTTGAACAGAGATTTAAGATTTTATCAAAGTATTCTGCTAACTCTTTACCAAGCTTTGTTAGTTCTATAATGTTTTTTCTTCCTTTCTTTGTGAATGTTAATAAACCTTTTCTTTGAAGTTCCTGTAAGATTCTAACAGTGTGAGAATAAGTGCAGTCAACCTCCTTTGCTATAACAGAGAAATACTTTTGCTTCCTTGGGTTTTTATTAAGCCTCACAAGCATCCTAACAGGCTTCTCTCTTAAGAAGATATCAGTTAACTTCTTAATAGGTTTCTTCTTTGCCATCTTTCCCCAACCCCTTACTTTCTCTTATATGTTCTCTAATATATAAATGTTTTGCGGTAGATTCCGCACAGAGAAAACCAAATAAAGCCCGTAAGATTTATATAGCACATGGATAAACTAAGCAAGCTCAAAGAGCTTATAAAGAAGGATAGAGAGCTTCGCTTGCTTTTAGACAAGGCTAATACTGTGATGATAAAAAGGTTGGACTACAACGACCATGGAAGAGTGCATGCAAAGATTGTAGCACAGAACACCCAAAAGCTTGCCTCCTTGCTTAAAGATAAGTTAACCCTTCCCAAGGAAGGGTTTACGTATCAAGACTCCAAAGTTGTGTTGTATTTGGCTGCTTACTTGCATGATATAGGTTGTTCTGTTATGAGAGATCAACACGAGCTATTCTCTGTTATTCTTGGAAGACCAATAGCAGAAAGAATGTTGAAGAGAATTTATGGATACAAGGGAATTGCTTTGCTTCCAATGGTTATGGAATGTGTAGTTGGACACATGGGAAACTATGAAGTCACATCTACAGAAGCTGGTATTTTAGCTGTGGCGGATGCATGTGATATGACTAAAGGCAGGGCAAGAATTCCATTTGAGATAGGTAAAAGAGATATTCATGAATACTCTGCTATGGCTATAAATAAAGTTGAGATCGTTAAAGGCTCTAAGAAACCTGTTAAGATAAGAGTTGAGATGGAAAACTCCGCAGGTGTTTTCCAAGTTGAACTCTTGGAGACGAAAATAAAGTTTGGTAAGCTTAAGGACTATGTTGAAGTTGAGTACCATAACTTAGAGGACAATTATACAGAAGAAGACTAAAGGAGGAGTTATCACTCTGTGAGCTCCTTCACTTCTTCTTTGCCTTTAGAAAGCTCTGTTTCTTGCTCTTTGTCTAATTCAAGTAGTAGGGTTTGAAACTCTCCAACATGTGTTTTTTCTTCTTTGGCTATGTCCATCAAGACTTTTTTTATTTTCCCGTTGTTTGTTATAGACGCAAGCTGCTCGTACAAATTAATGGCGTCTAATTCAGCAATCATACCTATCCTAAGTATCTCTTTGTCTAGGTCTTCCTTTTTCACTTTGTTTAAATCAAGTGGTATCTTAGACAGCACTTTATCACCTCAACTTTAGTAGCGCCTGGGGCCGGATTCGAACCGGCGACCTGCTGGTTAACAGCCAGCCGCTCCACCACTAAGCTACCCAGGCTCGACAAAAGTTAATGAAATCATCACTTTATAAAACTTTTTAGATTAAGGTAGGAAGTCTTTGTTTTCGATTTTGGTTGGGAGATATTCCTTAGCCATGAAGTCTATGTGCTTTGCAACCAAAGCATCCTGCTCTATCTTATACTTAAACTTCTCAAGTTCATTCAACTCTTTCTTCCACTCCTTCTTTTGGAACCATGGATAACCTTTAAGCTCCTTTAACCTCTTTAAGTCCCACTTGGTTTGCTTAATCCATGATCTTCTTGGGATATCAAACTGTTTTATGTCTTTCATCTGGAATCCTAAGAACTTTGCAGTAGGTAGTGCTGACTTCTCAGATAAGAAAGCTAAGTTCATAGACCCATATTTGTAAACACTATAGATGTAGTAGCCGGCTGCATCGAGGTCTGTGAACACATAAACTGGAAGTTTCAATTCGTGAGCAAGTCTTGCTACTAATCTTCTCTCGGCTCTAGCTGCTTGACCCTTACCTGTCAAGAGAATACAATTCTCCTTGTCCCAGTACTTTGCCTCATTTAGATTGTTCCACGTAGCAAACTTCTCTACAACCAAAACGTACTTTGCTGAACACTCTTTAAACTCCAAAGCATCTGCCTCAACTATTGCTGGAACAGCTCCACCAGCTGCTCCTTGTTTAGTGTAATCAATAGTTTGCTTGAATTTCTTATCGTAAACCACTAATGGGCCAGCAATTACACCTTTTGGTGTTGGAATCAAGTTTAAGTTCTCTCTAAGTACATCCAACATAACCTCTATGTCTTCAATTATTGGATCTGTTTCATCCTGAGAATTGAACACATCCTCCTTCAAACCAGGTATAGTGTGTCTTAGTACATAGAACAACTGCCTTATACTTAATGTTCTTCCTTCTTTCTCAATAAGTTTCTTTAAGTAGCCAAGTATGAGTAAAGTTTGCATGAACTTCTTAGCATGCGCCGTATTTAAGAAGTACCTCTCAGCTTTCTTATCTCCAATTTTTATAATCTGCTCTTTCTCATCAAAGTAAATATTAGCCCTAGTTCTTATGGGTATCTCAAGCTTTGGATTCTCTTTATTTTCTATCTCTTTTAAGATCTCTCTACCCAAAGCTTCTATCTTCTCCAATACTTGCTTTTGTTCACTCTTCTTCACTTTCCTCACCTTCTTTAGCTATACCTTGCTCGAGTACTTTCTCCGCAGCTGACAAGGCACTTGAACCATACCTATATTCTAAAAGCTTTTTAATGGCTTCAAGTATCTTCTCCCTCTTCTCCCCAACCATATTAGCCAAAGCCACAGCAACCTCCGTACCATACGCAAAGAACCTATTAACTTTCTCTTTCTTTATCCTTTCTTTATATCTTGCAGACAAATATAAACTTAACTTCCTTGCGGCCTCTTGGAATGCAAGTTTCAATTCCTTAACTATCTCAGGATAAGCAGCTATGGCAGACTTGGACTCAGAAGTGTATGGTACCCAAACACTAGCAACATGTGCCAAGAGAATTATGTTTTCCTGTGGTAAACCTGATGATGTCTCTGGAACTTTGTACCTTCTCCAACCAACTTGGGTTACTGCTTTGAATATGGCTCCTGAAGATTGCTCATATAGTAAAGGTATTTTATTTGCATACCTGTAAAGTTTAAGTCCGGTTATCTCCCCACCATAAGCTATACCTACCTCTACCATAAAAGGCATACCTCTATACGTTGTTGGGGGTCTAGACACTGTGACAACAAACTCTGCCTTTGTATCTTGTTTTAAGGACTTCTCAAGCTCTCTTGCTCCTATTGGAGATAAGACATCTGTTGGTGGACGTAGGAGTTTCGTTCTTTGCATGGCTTTTAACAGCCTCTCAGCTTGATCCCTACTTAAATCTTGTGGCTTCATGTCTTCTTTTAAGTCTGCTTTTGAGAGTATGATGTAAGCAGTATTGACACTTATTCTTGAAAGCTCCTTAGTTAGAAAGTCAAGTAAAGTCTTTCTGGAAGTAGAAGCTAGCATTTTCATTAACATCCCTAATTCTAAACCATATGGGTGTGGTTTGATCTCTTTTGGGGGTTTAGGATACTTCTTACTTGTATTCTTCCAAACTATCTTCTTCCCATCTATGTCTTTGAATATTATGGTAGCATGTGGATTGACAATAGCAGTTCTCTTAAGATACTCCTCTACAGATTTATCTCCTCTTGATCTATACTCACCTTCAAACTCAAGCTCAATCAAAGTTCCATGGTCGTAAGGAAAATCGTCTACAACTTCTGTCTTTAAAACTTGAGCTTTGTTTTTGCTTGTGTCTATTGTAAGTGTAATTCTATAGGCTGGCTTGTTTTTACCGACTTTAGATGTTATAACAGCAGGTCTTCCTGTTGTTAGCTGTGAATAAAGAACTGCAGAGGTTATACCTATACCTTGCTGTCCTCTACTTTGTCTTAGCCTTGTAAACTTAGAACCATAAAGTAATGTTCCAAATATCTTTGGAATCTGGTCTTTAACTATACCTGGTCCATTGTCTAGGACTTTAACTCTAAACTTTGGATAGCCTGCTTTTATCTCCTTTTTCTTACCATTGATATAAACACTTATCTTGTTATCATCATCAACTTTGATCTTGACATCGTATCCTCCTATTTTAAAGTTGTGTCCTGCGTATTTAGACTTAAAGGTTCCTCTCCTTCCTTGGTAAGAGACCTCAAACTTATCCCCTCTTCTAACAACTTCCCCAACACTAACCCCATTGTCTAAGATCTCATAGACGTCTTCTACTTTCTTTAGGTCAACTGTTATAATAGGTAAAATCTTATTCTTCATGTTTTCTGGTAGCTCTTGGTTCATTTCCTCACATGCATCTAAAGAATTATCAACAGCTTCCTTTATTATCGTGAGAGTTGCCTTTAGTCTGGAGTCAAATCCGAGAAGATGCCTGTTCTTCTCGAAAAACTCCGCAATCGATACTTCTTTGTGTCTCTTAGATAACTTATCTGCAACAGTCAAAATCAATCACCACATATACAATTAACTACCTGTTTATATGCTTTATCCTGTTTTCTATGAATCTGTACACAGTGCCGTGTTTGGAGCCTCTAAGTAGCATATCTATGGCTTCTACGGCTATGTGTATGTAGTTTATATCACCAATAATAGCTACGGTTTTTCCATAAACTGAGATGTAAGAATGAGTTAACTTTTCTATCTTTTCTTTTGCTGTGCCTTCTCTTCCTATCACCCTACCCCTTAACCTTATAAGTGCATTCTTTGTGTGGACATAGTCTTTGATCTCGAGAACTTCAAGTTGGTAATCATCTCTCCCAAGGAGGTAAGCCTTCTCGGGGGAGAAGCCTCTTCCTATGGCTTTAACTATCTTTTTGACTATGTAAATGTTAAATGGCTCTCCTTCTAACTTTACCTCTGACCCTTTGATAGTTAGTTTTACGCCATACTTCTTGAAGATGTGCCTCTTCACACTACCTTTTTTCCCAATTAATACAGCAGTTCTTTCCTCAGGTATCTTTATCGTATCTATCATACAGAATGATTTAACTTACTCCTTTTTAAACTTATTTAAGAAGAGAACCCAGTTCATCCCTTATTTTTCTCCCCACGCCACCATACTTTGAATCTATGATAAAGTTAGCAGCCTTATCAAACATTGGACTTGCTAGGAAGGCGGCTAATACAAATAATGGGTAGCTGTCGTCTAAATGAGCACCAAGAAGCTCTAAGAAATCTGCAACGTAATATGTGTGCGAGAATGTGTCAAGAGTAGTTAAACCTGTAGCTATGGTGAACTTGTGGTCCAAAAGTGTTTTCTTCGCCCGAATCTTGAACCTGTCAATGTAACCTGGATATGTTACGTAATTATATGGGTGGTACTTTGTATCAGGCCACTTTGTGAAGTATTCCCATATTTCCCCCAATATTCTTACAGCGGGGTGATTCTTTATTCTTTCCCCCAGTGGAGTATGGTACATATACCCAGCTTGCTCCTCCATACATATGATTAGAATTACAAACTTATAAATTTATCTCGAAAGCCTTTAAATAGCCTCTTTTCCTTAGCCAAGAAACCTGTGTTGGATTATATCTGTATACTATGTCTCCTCTTTCATCGGATTGCACTTCCCATGGCCTTACAAGAACATAATTACCAGACCTTACCCATAAGCTCCTTCTTAACTTTCCAGGTATTCTACATAATCTAACCTTACCATCAGAACATCGTACCCTAAACTTAGTGAAGCCTAAAAGCTGCTCAACATAACCTATAACTTCGTTACCTTGTGGTGTTCTAACCCTTATTGGTTCTTCTTCCATAGAGAATTAAAAATAAGTTTGGTTTAAAAAAGTTTGGTTTCGTTCCATGTGGAGTACTTACTCCACAAAGCAAATTGAAGAAGTGCCGGTGTAACCCCATGCTTTCTCGCCACGTCTATAAAGAAACTTTCATATTGGAGGTAAGCTCTAAAGCTAGGACCGCTTTTCTTATTGTAATCTGGTACAATAACATCGTAACCCTCGCTTTCTAAGAATCTTAATATCCATATGTCTAAAGGGACTACATTTTCGTACCCACACTTTATCATGAAGAGAGATGCTCCCTTCATACCTATTCCTGGAGCTTCTTTGGCTATTCTATTTCTCAGATCGAACTCTTCTTTTCTACCATGACTAATATCATATAGTATTCTCTCCGGGACATCAGACCAAACCCACCACTCAGCAAAGCGTTTGATTCTAGATAACTTTTGCTTTGGGAACCTTGCCCCCTTTATTATCTCTTCTAATCTCCCTTCGTCTCTAATGATGTTCTCAGGTGTGTTGAGACTTTCCTCCTGAAGCTTATCGTACATTGATTTGTGCTTCTTATAGTTCTCTGCGACGGAGAGTATGCAATAAAGTCCTGCAGAGAACATGCTCCTTTCATCGAGGGTAAGCAATTTTTCTTTTTCATGTAGAAGCCTCGCTCTCTCAAAATCTTCAGATGTTAAATCCCAATCGTATTCTGCCATAGGGATTCACTTCATCTTTATAATCTGGATGTGGGGAATAGAGCCAAGGTATAAAACGTTCTCTTTATGGACGAAACCGTTAGATATTAGGAAGTTGACTGTGTTCTTACCTATTGCGTTGACAATTGTTGCGTCTTTTAGAAGAGAGAGTATTTCTTCTTTCGACATTTCTTCACCCGCATAAAAGTCTGAAATCTCAACTTCTACTTCTTCAGTTTGAATCTTAGTGCCAAGTAAGTCTTTATCGCAGATTGCTAGCATAAGCTCTCCTTGTACATTATAAACCTTCACAATCATCTTATAGACCTCGCAGGGTATCTTGCATTACAGGCCATGCACTCTATGAAAGTTATCCTGTCCTCTTTAACCAACTTAGTATCAGCGTGACCACATTGTTTGCATATTACATATTCATTCACATAATTCTCTAAAACCTCTTGAAGTCTACGTCTTGAGAACTTCCCTACAAACATTGCCTTAGTACCTTGTACTCCTCCAGGGGCTGCCAACTCTCTGGAAAAGAACTTTACCATGTGTTTAGGATCTCTATTAAGGTAGTTTGCTATCTGGGTAAAGTTAAGGATGTAAGTAGTATTTCCAGACACAGTAGAATCCACTTTAGGCATCTCAAACCTTTTTTTACTAACTCTTATCTCCGGGAGTTCGTTGTATGCCTTCTCAAGCATGTCCTCATAATTCATACTAATTCGTACACCCCCTTCTTTGGCTCGTATATCTCTCCACTTTCCATAAGTTTTAAAATTTGTGATTTAAGCTCCTCTTCACTAAGGTTTGAGTTAGCTTTCATCTCTTCTATGGTTTTAAATCCCTTCTTTATTAGGTCTAAAGCTGTGAGAGGCTTTGCTTCTTCGAATTCCTGCTTGATCTTAGGAAGTATTTTCCTAAGCTCTTTGATTTCTAACTTTCTTGCTATGAATGCATTTGGGTCTTCCACCTTAACAACAGCTTCTGGATAGATATATACTTCATCGTCATATTCTCTTATCCTACCAACCACGTCTATCAAGTCCCCAATTTTTAAGTCTATCATCCTGTCTATGAGATTGTCGTCTGTCCTCCAAAGCTTTATTCGTATGGTGTCCGTAGAATCATCTATAGTTATGGAAACGTAGTTTTGATCCTCGGATACAAACTTACTAACTACGGTTCCCATCAAACATACTCTTATTATCTTTTTTCCATCCAATTCAATGTAAGTGAGATTACCCTCTCTCTTTATTGGATTTTGAATCACATCTTTTATGTTAAGTCTAAAAGCTACCTGTCTTTGCATCTTAAATAAAGTCTAAATTGTGCATTTAAGAATGTTTTGATTTCATATAGGGGAAACCTTTACGAATTTGTACTTTGGTTCATAGATTTCTCCTTCCCTTATCAAGTTTGAGATTATTTCTCTTGCATCCCTCTCTTCTATTCCTTCTTGCTTAGCTCTCTCAACTATTGCTTCTATTGGTATCTCTCCATTGTCATAGTTACTTGAGAGTTCTTCTATTATGTTTCTTATCTTGTATAGCTTACCTCTTCTAACAGCACTCATACCTGTTATTTTATCAACGTCTATCTCTCCTTTCTCATCTGTAGCTACCTGTCTTAAAGAGAATGAAAGCAATTCTATAGCCCTCTTTGCGTCCTCAACCTCAACCTTGTCCTTTAGCTTGACTCTAGCGGATGCTTCTGATAACCTCACAAGGGCTTCTAACTGTCTTGCAGATATGGCTATCCTCTGAACTTCACCTTCGGATGAAACTGACTTGTTCCTCAAGCTAACATAGAAATCAACTATCACATCCATGGCCTCTTTTGTAAGAACTGGTCTCACAGTACGTTTGGCATATGCGATGTATTTCCTTAAGAAGTCCTTATCTACTTTTGGAACAACAGCCTCTGGATTTGAGTGTATGTTTAGGACGTGCCTTGCCAGCTTCTCATCCAAGTGTCTTGAAGGTAAATCTCTTATGGTGAATATCAAATCAAACCTGTTAAGCAATGGTGGTGGGAGGTCTATTTGCTTTGGAATTGGCTCATATGGATTAAATCTGCCGTACTTTGGATTTGCAGCAGCTAAAACAGAAGTCTCACACCTTAAAGTAGCATGTATATTTGCTTTAGATATGCTTATCCTTTGCTGCTCAAGACCTTCGTGCATTGCCACAACATCCTGCTTGTCCATCTTATCTATCTCATCAACCATAAGAATACCTTTGTTGGTTAAAGGAAGTGCACCAGCCTCAAGTATCCAACCTCCTCCAGGTGTATCATCTTTCGTAACGGTTGCGGTAAGTCCAGCAGAACTTGTTCCTTTACCACTAACATACCTTGCCTTTGGTGCTACATTTGATACGTAGTATAAAAGCTGGGATTTTGCTGTACCTGGGTCTCCTATAAGTAGGATGTGCATGTCCCCCCTAGTCTTTGTACCATCAGGCCTTACTTTCTTTACACCACCAAACAGCTGAAGAAGAATTGCTTCCTTAATCTTCTCGTGACCGTATATGGTTGGTGCTATAGAATCTACCAGATCTTTAAACAAAGTTGGTGAGCGTGAGAACTCTCTTATTTTAGCTTCGTCCTCTTTTGTGATCTTTATGTCTTCAAACTCCGTTTCAATGGGCTCTATGTAATTCGCGTCAAGAACAATGTCGAACTTAGTTAATTGAGACCCTCCAGACGTCAAAGGAACCTCTTTTAATATTCCATTGATTATAACTTTAGAACCTGGTGTAACAACTTTTTCCATTTTAGGATCAACCAAGTCTTCAGCTAAGAATATTGTAAGTCTCTTTGGTTGCTCTGCTCCCTCGAGGAGTTCAGGCATCTCCTCGACTATTATTTTCTGCGTATCAACTAACTTCTTATCAACAAGCTTGAACCTTCCCTTCCTACCACATGAACACATAGTTGGCTGCCTTAGTTTGCTCTCTGTCTGTATAACCTCTATTAAAGTCCCACATGAAGGACACTCAAATGTTCCAACTGTCATAGTTGGCCTAACATCTGTGGCTGCCCTCACTATACCTCTTAAAGAGACAAACTTCCCTATATGCTTGCTCCTTAACTTTCTTATTGGTATTTCCGCCCTACTCGGAAGATTTGAGAATCTCACATGTATGTTCTCAACCTCTACTGGAAGCTCTATATCTTTTACAGCATTATTGAATAGAGTTATAATCCTCTGCGGTTCGTCGAGAAGAGCATCTGCCAAGTCTGGATCATACTCATCCAATGTCTGAAAGTTAATAACTAAAGAATTTAGATCGTCGCTCATAGAGACCTCTGCAATCTCCTTCATGTAGTTATGGAGAATGAAATCTTTAATCTTCTCAAGTAATTGTTCATCATCCATAACCAACACACCCACTTGCAAATTTATAAAGTTAATTAAGATGCAGTTCCTTTATAAGTGATTGTGTATTAAAAACAATAGAAAAAAAGGTTGGGAATTTTTCAAGTGGACTAAAGCTTTTTTAACATTCTGTAAAGCTTTCTGACGGCTTCCCCTATCTGCTTCTCGTTCTTTGCTCCCGTTATCACTATCTTTCCTGTCCCAAATAGCAAGAAAACTATATTCATACTTACGTCCTTGTAGACTAAGCCTGGGAATTGTTCTGGTTCATACTCAGCTGTTGGAAGCTTAAATGCAAGCTTATTAAGGTTTAGACTCATCCCTAGGTCTCCAGATGCAACCATATTCTGTATACTTATCTCTGGACGTTTTGTAATCTTCACACCTGCTTTAGCAAGTTCTTTTATGACGTTGTTTACAGCCTTCCTAACTTCACCTTCCCCCTTCGTTCCTGTACAAACTATCTTCCCAGATGAGAAGACAAGGGCTGTTATTCTCTTGCCTTTTTCTTCGTTTAACCTTAAGACTAAGCCTGGGAATTGCTCAGGGTTATACTCTGTGTTGGGAAGCTTCTTTGCAAGCTTTTCCAAGGGTATCTCCTTGAATAAGTTTGCACTTACAACCACATTTTGTATACGGTAGGTTGGATACTTTGCCATGGTTTATACCCCCACATTGATAGCAATGGCTATGTTTTTGTCTCTGATTTTAAACTCCTTGTAAAGGTCTCCCTTAGTGTGCAAATCGGAGATCATCACCTCAGAAGACGTTCTCTTCTGAATGTATTCAAGATAATCTTCCAAGTCGTCTCTTAGATCACCTAAATTCATAAGAGTAACTTTCACCATTTGGTTCTTATTGAGCTTTAATTCCTTCCTCATGTCTTGGATTCTTCTTATTATCTCCCTAGCATAACCTTCAGCCAGTAACCCTCTTGTAAGCTCTTTGTTTAGGTAAACTTTAATTCCTTTGTCTTCGGCTCCAACCCATTCCTCTGGAAGAACTTCTTTGTATACAAAGTCCTCCGGCTTGAGTATGAACTCTTTATCTCCCTCTTTAATTATGAGTTGTCCCTTCTCTAACTCTCTACTTATATATTCTGGGCTAAGTTCAAGAATCCTTCTTGTAATGATTGCAAGGTCTTTACCATACTTCTTCTCAAGTTTTTCATAGTCGAGGACTCTTTCCTTCCTAATGAAATCTGGCTCTTGTTTTGAGAACACTAATGCCTTCACATTTGTTTGACCCAAAATTAGGTCATTGAACTGTTTAACGGCTTCCATAGTAAAATCATCGCCTACAACCAGAGCTCTTCCTAGCGGCCATCTAACACCAATGCCCGCCTTCTCTCTAGCATTTAATATCAAGCTCATAACATCTTTTGCAACCTTCATTTGGTTTTCCAAAGTTGTGTTTATAAGCTTTGAATCTACATCTGGCCAATCTAACATGTGTACACTTTCTTGCGTGAGGTTCATATAACCCTTCAAGTCTTGGTAAAGCTTCTCAGCTATGAAAGGATGGACTGTAGCCATAACCCTTATGACTTTTGAGGCCACATAATCCAAAACTAAAAGTACCTTCTTCTTGTCGTCTTCATCATCTGAATATAATCTATCTTTCACAAGCTTGAGGTAAGTTCTACTTAGGTCTTCAACTAAGAAATTATTAAGCAGGTTAGGGACTTTGTAGAAATCTAAGTTTTCATAGGAATCAGTTACTTCTTCTACAAAGGAATTAACTCTTGACACAATCCACTTGTCTTCAGGCTTTTCCGCCTTAAGTGAAGAATGCTCATAATTCTCTAACTCCATGTTTTGTTTTATGAACTTAAATGTGTTCAATATTATTCCAAACAGCTTATAAACCTCTAAGACTTCTTTCCACACAAATTTCACATCCTCACCATTAGGAGAAGCCCCAACTAAATACGATCTTAAAGTCTCAGCTCCGTATTTCTCTATAACCTCACCTGGGCTAACTCCATTTCCAAGAGACTTACTCATTCTCCTTCCTTTCTCATCTGTAATGAAACCATGCATTAAAACCTGCTCATATGGTCCTCTACCATTAACTAAGTAAGACATGGCCATAAGAGAGTTAAACCACCCTCTTATTTGATCCTTACCTTCGAGTATTAAGTCTTGAGGGAAGTTTTGCTTGAATCTCTTCTTATCAGATGGATAATCCAAAGATGCCCAAGGCGCTACACCAGAATCCAACCAGACATCAAGAACGTCTGGTATCCTACTCATCTCTTTTCCACACTTTTCACATTTAATCTTGATTTTGTCTATGTCTGGGATGTGTAAGTCCAAATCCTTAAACTTGGTTGTTGCTTTCTTCTTTAACTCTTGTATACTCCCTATAACTTCAACATGGCCGCACTCACAAGTCCATATTGGCAAAGGTGTTCCCCAGTATCTCTGTCTTGATATACACCAATCCTCAAGGTTCTGTAACCAATTCTCAAACCACTTTCCTCCCCATGAAGGGTTCCACTTAACCTTCTTGTTCTCTTCTAGAAGCTTGTCTCTTAACTTAGACACACCTAAGAACCATTGCTCAGTAGCCCTAAATATAACCGGTGAATGACATCTCCAACAGTGAGGATACTCGTGTTCAACAGGTGTTGTTAATAGGAGTAAGTTGTGCTTCCTTAAATCTGAAAGAATTACTTCTTCTGTCTCCTTTGATTTCGTGAACATGCCTTTGTACTTTCCAGCCTCGTCTTCATAATGTCCATCCTCCGTTATTGGTGAGAAGATTGGTATGTTATTCTTAAGCCCTATTAAATAGTCTTCTGGTCCACATCCCGGAGCACAGTGTACAAGGCCAGAACCTGCATCGAGAGAAACATACTGATCGGATAAGACTACAAAATGTTTAAACTCTTTTTGCTTTGGAACTTCCTCCTTAAGTGGATGTTCGTATTCTAAACCTTTCAAATCTTCTCCCTTGAATTCTTCTATCACCTTAAACTTCTTCCCAAGTAATCCCATTATAGCTCCAACCAGTGCTTTAGCAAATATCATCTTCTCCCCATCTTCCGTTTCGATCTTAACGTAATCAAATTCTGGATGTACCATAACAGCCATGTTCAAAGGTATGGTCCATGGTGTAGTGGTCCATATGACCAAGTAAGAATTCTCCTCGCCTTTAATTGGGAACTTAACAAATATAGAGGTCTCCTTGACAGTCTCATACTCAAGCTCACTCTTAGCTAAAGCTGTAGCACATCTTGGACACCAAGTTAAAACTTTCTTACCTTTGTATAATATTCCATCTTCGTAAGCCTTCTTTAAGGCATACCAAGCCCCTTCTATGTACTCATTCTTGAATGTGAAGTAAGGATTGTCCCAATCTTGCCACACACCTAATCTTTTGAAATCTAGTGTCATCTGCTTCATATTTTTAATTGCAAACTCCTTACACTTCTTTATGAATTCCTCTGCCCCAATCTTTTGTTTTATCTCTTCTTTGTTCTTAATTCCAAGGGTTTTTTCAACCTGGATCTCAATTGGTAAACCGTGTGTGTCGAATCCTGGCTGATCATGGACTGCATAACCTCTCATTCTCTTGTATCTTAAGATCATGTCTTTCAAAGTCTTATTCCATGCATGTCCTAAGTGTATTTCTCCATTAGCGTAAGGAGGTCCATCTAAGAACTTAAACCTTGTTTTTGACTTATCAGCTTTCTTCTTCACTTTAGAGTAAATAGAATTCTCTTCCCAAAATTTTGCGATTTTCTCCTCTAATCCCTTAAGATCAAAACCCATTTTAAACCCCTTTATAAACTAAATCATTTATAAAGGAAGTCTTTTTAAACGTTTCTATTGCTGGTTTATTGCATCCTCAGGAGATTTAAGGAACACATGTATCTCTGGAGGTACTGTGTCCTTAAGAATAACATAATCATGGATCACTCCTTCTTCTAACGCCTTCCTAAGAGATCTCTCATAGAAGCCCATACTCTCACGTAGTACGTCTTTGATCTCCAAGACAGCAGAACCTCTCTCTTTAGCAAGCTCCAGAGCACTTCTCATAAGCTCCTCCCCTAAACCTCTCCCCCTATAAGGCCTATCAACCCAGATGTCGTAACCAGATCCTGACTCGTATACAGGAACATATAGCTCTGAAACCAAATCTGATAAAGCTATTCCACAGTACCCAATCCTCTTGTTTTCATCGTACTTCTCAATAAGTAAAACATTCCCTTTGAGTACGTCCTTTAGCTCTTTAACTCTAAGTGTCATGAGAATTCTTATATGAAAAAATATTTATAAGCATAGTGGTGTTGAGAAGAGTATGGGAGAGATATGGACAGAGAAATACAGGCCTAAATTTCTTAAGGACGTTATAGGTCAAGAGGAAGTTGTCTCCAAGCTTAAGAACTTCGTTGACAAAGGTAATATTCCACACCTTTTGTTCTCTGGTCCTGCTGGAGTTGGAAAAACCACATGTGCTTTAGCCATAGCTAGAGAGCTTTACGGAGAGAACTGGAGGAGAAATTTCTTAGAGTTGAATGCATCAGACGAAAGAGGAATAGACACGGTCAGAACAAAGATCAAAGATTTTGCCAGGACCAAGCCTTTAAATGCAAAGTTCAAGATTATTTTACTAGACGAAGCTGATTCCCTAACAGCTGATGCTCAACAAGCTTTAAGACGTACTATGGAAAATTACGCTTCCTCAACTAGATTCATATTGGATTGCAACTATTCATCAAGAATTATAGACCC
>Ga0190313_1000848_pt1 | contig 17289 bp, 33 predicted proteins | sample 4870071011_MG_FD_169989 | JGI IMG/M metagenome (GOLD analysis project Ga0190313, IMG submission 169989) | Hydrothermal vent sediment bacterial communities from Southern Trench, Guaymas Basin, Mexico - 4870-07-10-11_MG | ecosystem: Environmental > Aquatic > Marine > Hydrothermal vents > Sediment ...
GAGGTAGAGATATGGGTTGATGAAACTACAACAGCAAGTAAAATCTTAACAATCAGAAAAGAACAATTAAAAAGGTTTTTACTAAATCTGTTTGATTATGTAATGAAATGTAGTGAATTAAGGTGATAGTATGGTAGGTGTAGCGTTCAAGTTTCCTAAATTTTTTATAGAAATGCATAAAGGGTTAGATATAACAACAGAGAAAGCTACAAGAAATAAATTCTTTGAAATACTAAATAAACTACTGAGTGATGAGAACTATCATAGATTTCTTGAGAACTATTCTGGATGGTATCTAAATCTGTATTTAACAAATAAGCAATATAAACTGGTTAGAAACTTGAAGGAAAAGTATGGATTGACCTACAATGAGTTAGTGCTTTTAACATTAATCTATTGGTATAGTATTATAGGTGAGGAGATATGAGATGGGATGGAGTAGAGATAAAAGATGGAAAGACGTTTTTACTGAAATGGAATGAAGAAAAGAGAGAATATGATAGAGTTCTTGTAGCACATAGATTCATTGTTGAACTATACAACAATGGCGGTGAATATATCGGTATAATGGACAGAGGAAGACTAATAGCAGTAGGGAGAGTGATATATGCAAGATGTAATCCAGAATGTAATGTATGTGTTACAGTAATTGTTCAATCGGTGTAGAGGTGATAGTATGGAAGAGGAGTTCTATGATTTTGAGCCTTTAGATGAAAAGGAAAAGGAGCAACTGAAGAAAAAGATACCAAAAGACATAAGGGAGTTCTATAAGATGATAAACAAAAGTAGAAAGGTAAGTGAAGTATTGGGCATTGATGATAAGACAATAGATAAAATATATTCAAGAGTAGTGGTTGATTTACAAAAATGTTTTGTATCTCGATCAAGAATTGAAGCATCATATTTACTGCTGAGAGATGTTCTAAAAGTGCCAGTAGATAACATAGATGTTGAAATGATACTTAATGCAATAGTAGTTACAGATGTAATGCTATTAGCATACAAGTATATATGGGCTAAATGTTATCCAAGAGATTATCCACCATTTGTGCCACTTATTGTAGAAGGATTGAAAGCACATGAAAATGTTGATGTTGTTTAATCTATTTTTTAACTCCTACTACCCTATATACCGATGAAGGAGTTAAACTCCAGAGGGTAGAGGTAGTAGGGGGGTGAAAGTATGGAAGAGGAGTGGTTTACGGACTTAGACAAGTTGAAGGAAAGACCAGAGGTAGAGTTTTTAGGAATAGTGGTAGATGTGAGATACCCATGTAGTTGTAGGTATTGTATGAAAGGTAGAGAAGCATTAGAGGAAATAGGACAAACAGCGGACAGAAAGCAATTACACATAGTAATTGCACCATTGAACAACTTTACCAAGCTACAACATGCATATATAACAATGAATATCAGAAGTAAAGTCAGTAGAAAAGGTGTATGGATACATGCAATGACTAAGAACAGAATTCCATTCAAAGACAGAAAGGAGTTTGAGGAGTTCTTGAAGAACAATGTAATAAAGTATAGAAAGACAACTGTCGGTGAATATTGCATTGAGGAAATGGGTTTAAGTGAAACAACAGTAAATCAGTTTGGTAGAGTAAAGGAAGCACAAGTGTTGTATCCAATGCAAGTAATACCTAAAGATGCTCTTGAGTTATATGACATAAACTCAGAAAGCATTGATTTTAGGAGAAAGATATATACAGAGGCATGGAAGAGAATACTTGCTGGAGAAAGTGAAACTGAAGTGTATAGTTGGGTATCTGAACAATTAGCTCAAGAACTTGAAGAGATGTTTGAAGAAGAAGTGAAAGAAGAGAAAGAAGAGAAGAAGTCTAAGAAATCCAAGAAGTCCAAGAAGAAAGAAGAAGAAGAGGAAGTAGAGTTCTAATTTTTCTCTTTTTTTTAGTTAAAGGAAAGATAGGTGGTGTATATGTCTTATGAAGATGTAGTAAAGAAATCGTTTGAAGAAATGGGATTGAAGATAGATATAGAAAAAGTGAGAGAAATAATAGATAGATATAACTGGAGAGATGCTGAAAAATGTATGTCTGAACTGCAATTTGCAATAAATCTATTTACAATAAAACAAATACTTGAAGGAAAACCAGATAGAGCTATGAAAAGCACAATGGTTTATGGTATGGCTGTAAATGCATTTAGAGTATTTAGAGTGCTTCTTGAAGGTGAGGGATTATTAATAAAAGAGGACTATGAAAAAGTTGAAGAAGAGTTAGAGAAGGAAGGAAAGAGTTTAGATGAAGCAATAGAGAAATTAGAGGAAAAATAGGTGGTGGTATTATGGGAGTAGTTGAGAAATTAAAGGAGAGAAAGGAAAAGATATTGTTGTTTGGACATACTGGAACTGGTAAAACATACAGTTGTGTTAAAATTGCAATAGAGTTAGCTAAGAAAGGAAAGAAAATATGCTACATAGATACTGAAAGTGGCAGTATAGATGAATTCAGCAACTATGAGATTGATAGTAAGACTGATAAGAACATAATACTGATTGAACCTAAAGACTTTGGAGAGATAAAACAAATAGTTCAAAAAGCAGAAGAGAAAGTAGATGTAATTGTAATTGATCCATTGAGAGCAATAGATGAAGTAAGACACTTTGCAAGAAAGAAATTCTTGGAGAAAGGTAAATATTGGATTGGAGAAAAGGAAATACCAATAGATGATCCAGATACTTTCTATCTAAGAGGTTTCATGTATCAGTTACCAAATGAACTGATAAATGAATTCTTCAGAGAGTTAGTTAGAGGAAAAGCACATCTAATAGCTACTGAATTAGTGCCAATAAGTATAGTTAATACACCTAAAGGAGTAGATTTCACTAAGCTATTGCTTGAAACTGAAGAAACAAGATTACCAAGTAAACTAAAGCATGTATATGATCTATGTGGTTGGTTTGATAAAGTGATAATTACTGAAAATAGAGTAGTTAGCGGAGAGAGTGAATATTACGGAGTTATATTCAAGTGGAGAGGTAAGAATTGGAGAGGACAGAAAATAGATAGTGTAAGTGAATTTTTATTGAAGAAAACTAAGTTAGCGAGATGATTGATATGCCAGTTTGTGAACATTTCAAGGTTTGCTCAGACATAGAGAGATGTTATACATGCAAACACTTTGGAATAGATTGTGAAGGTCATCCAGTAGATGACTGTAAGAGATATGAGCCATTTAGAGATTGTCTTCTCTGCGATTACTATAATCCAATAGAACAGATTTGTGAACTAAAGGGAAAGAAAATAATCCGTTAGAAAAGGAGTGTGGTTGATATGTTTAAAATACCTAATAAAAAGATAATTGAAATACCTAATAAAAAGTTTGAATTAGTGTATCTATATCATTCAAATAGTGCAGATTTCCATAGACATTGGAAAAATATAAAAACAAGTAATACACCATTTTATAAGAATGCAAGAGATAAATTGGAAGGAAGAGAACTAAAAGGATTAGCAATAATATGGGATTTTGAAAGTGAACCTTTTATTTATGCAATTTACGGAGTTGTTGAACATGATGATACCGATAGATGAGATAGTAATTGAGATAGCTGAAGAAATGCAAGAAGATAGAAGCAATGAAATTCATGTAACTGATTTAGTAGGTTGCATTAGAGCAAGTTATTTCAAGAAAATCTACGGTGCAAGATTTAATTTAACACAAGCAATTTCAGTAATTTTAGGATTAGGACTTCATGAATTATTTATACCATTTTTAGCAGGTAAACTAAATGGAGAATATGAAGTTGAAATGGAATATGAAGGAATTAAAGGTAAAGCAGATATAGTAACCGATGAATACGTAGTTGAAGTAAAGACTGTGAACAATATACCTTACAAACCTTACAAATCACATTTAGAGCAGTTAAACTTCTACATGCAAGTTCTCAATAAATCAAAAGGTTTACTGCTATACATAGGTAAAATAAGTCATGTAACAAAACTGTATGAATTCTTTGGAGATAAAGATATGTTTTTGAAAACATTAGAGAAAGGAAAAGAGTTAAAAGAAGCATTAGAGAAAAGAAAACCACCTAAATGTAATTTGAGTTTAGTTGAACAACGTATATACTGTAAGAACTGCATGTATAGGAGGGAATGTAACTATGAAAGTCAAGTTTGAAGATATACTGAAAGAGTTTTTCGAGCTTGATACAGCTAATGTAAATGATATACTTGATTATTTCAGCTATAAATACAAACTGGATAGAAAAGCAATTGAGGTAGGCTATTACTTAGGTAGAATATGTGCAATAGTTGATTACATTCTTCCATTTAAGGATAGAAACTATCTCGACTTGAATTCTTTAATTAAAGATGTTGAGAAGTTAAAAAAGATGTTGAGGAGGTGATGTAGTATGGAAGAAGATATTATAAAGTTGTTAGAGACTGAGAATTTAGATGTTATAGTAAAGAAAGTTAAGTATTTGCGATTGATTGAAAATGTAACTGGAGAACCAAGAATAACACTATTGAAAGAACTAAAAGTAGCAGAAATAAACAAAGGAGATAGAGCAATGACTGTTGTCCCTAAAGAAGGTTTGATAATTGTAAAGAAGATAGAGTGAGGGAGCTATTATGCTAAAAGAACTATTAGCAATGAGTTATATAACGACAAGGATAGGAGAGATTGTATCACCGTTACATGAACATACAGAGAGATCAAAATTACATATTTTCCTTAAAGCTCCTTTTGGATTTACCAAAACGACAGAAATTCTCGAACTTCAAGAAAAAGGATTAGCTCATGTAGTTTTAGAACATAGTGAAGCTGGACTATTAGGAAGTGCCAAAAATGGAGTTTACTACAAAGGAGATATAATCAATGGAGCTAATAAGATTACAGTAATAGATGAGTATTATTTGTTTGAAACTGAAGCAAGAAGACATTTACTAACTATAATGTCTCATGGATTTGCTAAAAGAACTTTTCATACATTCAGTAAAACAGCATTTAGTGATAGAGGAGATGGATGGGAAATTCAAGGAGAACAATTCGGTTTCACATTGAAAATAAATACAGCAATTGCATTATCGACAGCAGTAATTGAAGGTAAAGCTGATACAATTCTTGAAATGATACAATCAAGATGTTTCAACTTAAATTACAGTTTCAGTAAAGCAGATGCTCTCGAAATGTTAAGTGGTGAAAAAAAGATTGAAAGAGTGAAAATAAAGAAAATAGACTTTGTAGATAAAGTGTATTTACCAGAGGATGTAGGAAAATACTTAGCTGAAAGAATAGGTGAATTAGAGATAGTTCCTCCAGATGTAGGTGGTTATTACATGAGAGCATATTGGGATATGGTAAAAATAGCTTCAGTTTATACAGTTCAAGACGGTAGAGTAGATATTACAAAAGATGATGTAGATAAAGCTCTGATACTGTATCCACTACATTCATTGGGTTTCATAGGTAACAAACTTAGCAAAAGTGAAATTGATGTATATAGACATTGTAGATATAAGACAGCAAGTCAGATAGCTAAAGAAGTAGGTTTAAGTGAAGTTCAAGTAAGGAGAATTATCAAAAGACTAAAAGACATGAGAATAGTTAAGGAAATTAGTTACGGTGGTAAAATTGCTTACATCAATATCATCGAAATATAAAACTTAAGAAACTTAAGGATTTGACCATGAATTTTCTTGATTTGTATCCACACTCTTTGTAAAATTCATAGAGAAGACGATTTACTAAACAAAAGAGTTTGGTGAACCCACCTCTGTAACTACAGTTCATAAATCAATTATTTCTTGAAAAGAGGAAATGTAATGGATTTAAGAAAATTAAGCACATGATAATGAGGACTTAATTTTTATCTTGAACTTTCTTGAAATTCAGAAATTCCTTCTTTTCCAAAATGAGATTTTTATAGGGCTTAAGAAACTTAAGGATTTGGTCATGTCAAAAGACCCACACATACATAGGAAAACTGCGAAGATTTCTTCGCAGTTTGCCTTAGGGTATGGGGCTGGTGAGATGACCAAATGCTTAAGAAACTTAAGCTCGCCAAATTCCTTATTTTCAAGAAAGAAGGAATTTAAGAATTTTACAAAAGTTGAAAATATAAACTTTTATTCCCATGACCAAATGCTTAAGAAACTTAAGTTCGATGAAATTCTTTCTTTTCTGAAAAGAAGTTCATATAGGGATTTTTGATTTAAGAAACTTAAGCATTTTCTGAAGGTATAAATCTTTTTTAGGGGAATAAGCATTTTTAAAAGGAGTGAAAGATATGAAAGTAGGTAGTTTTAGAATTAAAGATATAGAGGTAGATGTTTATTGGAAAGGCAATATTCACAAATACATCTTTATAACTGATAAGAGATCAATAGAATTAAGTAAAGCAAAAGGGGAAGCTGTTATAAAGTTTCTTGAATTAGTAACTGAAAGGAGGTGATGTAATGCCACTACTTGAGGTATATCCATGTAAATGGCTTGAAGTAATGAGAGTAGAGATAAGAGGAAGACCAAGAATTATATGGAGAAATGCAGTAACAAAAAGATTTGTCGAAAAACATACAATTAAAATAACTGTTGTAGTTGAATGTGAAGAATACGAAGAGATACCAAGAAAAAGATTGCAAGTTCATGGATTTTGTGAATACTATCTTGATCCCGATCCTGAAAGAAGTATAGCAGAGCAAGTAGATGAAATAGTAGATATACTTACAGAAGAGGTAGAAATGACAGCAATAGATTATGGATTTGGTGCATTTTTAGAGTATTGTGAAGATACAGGTAGATTAAAGAAAGACTGGGAAGTTGAACCAGATGAATACTACAATGCTGAGTTGTGCGAATGTCATATAAAGTGGAGACATAGTCCAGATAAAGAATGGAGGGAAGAAAGATGGTTTTGCACAATTTAACTAAACCAAGAAAGAATTATAGATTAGTAAAGTTAGACATTGATGAAAAAATAGATTTAGTTAAGTTCTTTAGAGAAAAGGAGACAGTAATTAAGACACTTGAAGCAAAGATAAAATGTCTATACGTTGCTGAAACTAAGAAAGGCTATCATGTAATACTTGAAGTGAAAAGTCCTTATCTAAGAAATGACAGAGATCAGATATTCTTTCAACTAATTTTAGGTAGTGATCCAGTAAGGGAAGCATTGAACTGGAGAAGACTTTACATAATGGACAACAGTATTAATGTATTGTTCAACAAGAAGGAAAGAATTGATGTAGAGTTAATAAAGAAACTAAACAAGTTGTTCAAGAATATCTGTAAATGACAGTAAAATATAAATATCTACAACATAACTAACTATCGTAGTAAAAACGAAAGGGGGTGGTTGGTGTGGGTGCAAGAAAGAGAAGCTATACGAGACTATCCAGACAAAGGTATCTTGAAAAGGCTGTGAAAATACATGCATCGCAGGGAATACCATTGGAAAAGGCATTAGAACATGCAGAAGCCAGAACAGAAGCATGGGAGAAAGGTTTTGGAAAGTATCATGATGTAAGAAAAGTGCTAAAGGCATTTCTTGCAAATGAAGGTGCAGAAATGGGCATAGTTCCATCAATGCATGGTATGTTCTACGCATGTTTAAACGAATTGAAGAAGAATGGAAAGTATTTGTCTAAGGTATGCAACTTGAGAGATTATATTGCAGTAAAGTATCCAGTAGTCGCACAATACGATGAAGCAGTAGACTTGATACTTAGACTTGCAGGATTTCCAGTAAGACCACCAGAGGAAGAACCAGCTACACCTCACGAAAAGGCAGGCTAACTTAACTACTTTTCTTTTTTTCAATTTTTATTTTTTCATAATCTAATTTAGGTGATACTATGTCTAAGGATAAGAGGCAAGAAATGTTAATGTTGCAGAGAAAGAAAGGTAAATTAGTTCAAGCACTTAGAGAGGGATTAGAACAATTTTACAAAATGGGAATAAAAGCAGATTTTTATGTTCCGAAAGGTAAAGACAATGTAGCATATTTGTTAGTTGATGAAGAGGGTATAGCTAATTATTTTGGTAGAAAAGTTAGAGTTAAACTAAAACAGTTAGATAAGAACATAGAGAGTAAAGGTTACTATGAAGATGATGTATTAGTTATATATTGTAGATGTAATGCAGAAGTTGATGAAAGTAAAGTCAGTAGTTCTATTAATAGTGTAAAAGAAGAACTGAGTAAGATAGGTATTAAATCTGAAGTGATAGTTAGTAGAGATTACTTTACTAAAGTATATCTCATGATAGATGCAAATAGTGTAGTGGAGTATGTAGATAAAGTAGTTAGAGATAGAATAAGTAAAAAGAACTTAAAGGTTGAAATAACAACATATAGAGAGAATAAAGTTTTAGTTGTGAGGTTTAGAAAATGAAGATAGATAAGAAAGATTACACAATTAGGGATTTGTTAGAAGCTGTAAATACAATTAGAAAATTTGTAGAGTTCGGAGAGAGAGCAAATGAACTACTTAAAGCTTTAGTTAAAGTAGGTGTAGATATTGGCAGTATCAATCCTTACGATATTACTTCATATATTCGTTTAGCACAAATGTATAGAAATGAAGTTGAATTTGATGAGGAAGAGCTACAAAGATTGCAAGAAGAGTTTGAAGATATACTTGATACTCCTTTAACTGAAATAAATAAATGCATTAACATAATTAACAGATTTACATATACACATAGAAGAGCTACAGGTAGTCTTAGAAGTTTAACAAGAAGAGTAGGAATGAGAAGAGAAGAAATAAACATGCTTGCTGAAATGTTCGGACTTAGATTACCAGAGTTAAAGAAGGAAGTTGTAGTTGAGGAAGAAGAGGAAGAACTGAGTGAAGAGGAGATAAAAGAAATTAGAAAAGCAATTAAGAAATTCAAGGAAAGTGGTAGATCATGAATGAAAAACTTGAAAGAGAGCTTGATAAATATACTGATAGAATACTAAGAAAACTGTCAATGGGTTTATTTGGTATAACTAAGTCTTATTGTGAGTATGCAGTAAAGTTCTATATTGAGAGAAACTACATTTTATACAATATTTACATGCATAGAGCTATTGAAACTGAGAAATCACTTAGAAGTCAAGAATTACTTGTTATTACTACTGGTGTTGTTATAAGATCATACAAAGCTAAAGCAAGAGTTATTGCTAAAAAAGAAGGTATAACGTTTGATGAAGCTTATGAAATGCTGAAACCTACGGCTGAAAAAATAATCACAATACTACTTGAGCAATTAAAACCAACTTATGTAGATGTTGTAGAAGATATTGTAAAAGAGTATATCAAGGATAGAATAAATGAAGAATACATGCCAGAATTTCTAAAGGAATTATATAATAGACTTATCTACGAAAGGTATAAATATGTCAGAGGTAGTAATATTTAGTGGAGGTGATCAAGTATGACTTATACGTTGCAAGACATTCTAAACTCAATGCTGACAGCAGTTCAGGATGTGCTTGGAAATGTAGCTACTGCCATTGCTGACAATGCAGGTATAATTGCAACTCTTGTAGTTCTTGGAATGCTGACATTTGCAGTAGTCAGATATGGAACAAGGATATTCAGAAGCATTGCAGGATGGGTCAGAGGAGTTATTCCAGCATAGCATAGCTTGACGGCAACAACATAGAACAGAAAGATTTAAATTTTTCTTTTACTTATTTTTCTTTATGAGTGAAATTAAAGGTGTTGGTGAAGTTAGTAGTGGTGTAGAAGTTAGTGTTAGTAATGGTAAGGACAAATATCCATTTAACAGTAAAACTTTCTGGGTTGCTATTGTGTGTATAGCTTTAGGAGTGTATCTAATAACAATAGACAACAAAGATACTGGTATGCAGTTAATACTACTTGGATTAGGTCTATTAGGTGTAAGAGATGCTGTAAGAAAAGTTGAGAAAAAATGAAGAAAAGAAATCCTTTCATTCCTAAAGCACCACATCACCTTTACATCGGTTTGTTTATACTATTTTTAGCTTGGACTATGAAAGATTACAGTTATTATCATCCTTTATGTGATATATTAACTGTAATTGGTGCATTTATTACAATAGATGATGTTGTAGAACATACAGTTACAGCAGATACACCATTAAGACTATTATTTGACAAAATTATAGTTCCACTACTAAGAAAAATGAAGTTAATGAAGTAAGAACAACAACATTTTTAAATTTAGGTATGTAAGTATATAAGGGGTGATAGGATGAACAATGTTAGTGGTGAGATTGAAGTAATTGTGTTGGATAAAAACGGAAAAGAGATACATAGAGAAAGAAAATCAATGGATAGTTTTACAGCAAACATAATGAAACTATTGGCAATGTTTGATGCTGGTGGTTGGATTGTAAAGGATGTAAATGGAAATAGTTATACTTTTGCTTTCAAGAATGCAACAGATAACTATCTATACAATGCAGAAGTGTTAGCACCTTCAGAAGACGACAATTATGGTATATTAGTTGGTTCAAGCGATACAGCTTTCGATGTAACACAATACAACTTAGGTTCTAAGATTGCACATGGAACTGGAAGTGGACAATTGAGTTATGGAGAAACGTCAGTAGTTGATTACGGTGATGATTATAAGACATGGCAGAGAGCATTTGACAACTTAAGTGGTGCAGATGTTGTAGTTAAAGAAATTGGTATGTTTGCTAAGGTTACGAGAGAAGAAGCTGGAGTGCCAAAAGAGTATTATGTCATGCTTGCAAGAGATGTAATTACTACAACTACTGTGCCTAATGGAGGAAGATTGATTGTCAAATACACATTCAAGATAAATCCATAGTGATGTAGTATGAGTTTCTTTGCGGGAGTAGGTGCAGGAATAAGTCAAATAATAGGACAAATTCAAGATAGAGTAGAGGGGATTATATCAACTATCATCAATTTCTTTAGAAACATAGCAAACAATATCTATGTATTCTTCCTTAGAACATGGGACTACTTTATGACAAATCCGAGAGGAATGGTTTATTTCTTTGCTAATGTATGGACACTAATGTATTGAGAGGTGTTGTAAATGCTACCAAATCTACCTTTTCCTAATTTGGAAATAATTACACAAGGAGAAATAGCTACAGTTAAAATAAAGAATGAAGACTTAGCAGAAATGCTAAAGACAGCAATAGAAAGTAAAGGACAGAAAGTAGCAAAAGTAGAAGTATATCCAGATGCATTCGTTGTAATAGTAGATTTAACTGAATTTGAGGATAAATTAAGACAGCAAGGATTTCCAGCAACTATTGAACCTAAAGAACTTAAAATAACTATTGATCGAAATGAGCTAATAGATACTTTTACCAAAGTATCTAAACTATCTGAACTTGGAGTTACAGTAAAAGATGAAAGAGACTACATTTTGTTAAGTGGTAGAATAACGGGATTACCTAATGTTAAGATGTAACTATGGTAACGTGGATAGATATACAAACAGCATTACAGAACTTTTGGAATTGGCTTACTGGGATAGGTGGTGGTTTAACTGACACTTTAGGTGAACTTGGTTCATGGTTATATGGTGGAATTAAATGGTTAGCTGATCAAATCTACAATGCTTGGTGTTACTTTAGTGATTGGCTATATCATGGTTTAGCATGGTTAGGAGACAGACTAAAAGAAGGATATGAAGCAATGGCAGAAAGAGTTGGCGGAGGATTACAATGGATAGGTAGTGGTTTAAGTTGGATAGGACAACAATTACATGGATTTGGTCAATGGATATGGAATGGAATTCTATGGACTGCCAGATCAGTAGCAAATTCGATTGAAGGTTTCGTGAACTGGATTTGGGAAAGTGTAGTGAATATATACAACAACATAGTTGATTACATAGCTAATTGGGTTAAAGGAATTAATGATTTCTTGAATGAATGGATTAAATCACTAAGAGATAAATTTGCTGACTTTGTAATGGTAAATACATCACTACCAGCAATAATGAAGAGCTTTGACAAGATTGCCAATCCTACAAGTATTAGAGATGTTTATACTGGGCTATTTGGACTTTTAGCAAGTCCTATTTTTGGAGCAGTAACAGGAAAATTGATAGATGCAATAGTGCCAAGACCTTCAAGTGAAAGAATAATATTCTTTCCAGAGTTCATATTACCTACAATGACTTATACACCTATTGTAATTGAGAAACCAGAAATACCAACTACTCCAACACCTACTGAATTACCTTCAGCACCTATATATCCTCCAGCAGTAGGATATAGACCTACCGTAGAGAAGACAAATATCGTCTATACTTCATACGACATAATAGTTCAAGGAATTAGAGCAAGAGAACTACTTAGTAAAGCTGTTACAGAATACAGTATAGAACTATCTGAAGTTCTTATTAGTGAATTAACTAATAAAGCTATAACTGAATATGATTTAATTACAGCACTATTTGAAACTAAAGAACTACTAAGTAAAGCAGTAGTTGAAGTAGAAACAATACTAAGAGCAGGAACATTCATTACTAAAACTAACTTTGCTGGAACTACTTATGATATATTAGTTTCAGGTATTGGTGGTTTACATAGATACAACTATGCAAGAACACTATATGATGCATACATATCTGCTATTACTAAGTTAAGTGGAATAAGTAAAGCAAGTGCTGAAGTTAGTTTAATACCTTCAATTGGTGTAGCAATGGTTGTAACTCCATCAACTCAAGTAGTTGTAGAAGCATACATGCCTCAAGAACTACCGCAATATCAAGAAGGTGCAGGAACGAGTTATGAAATTGAAGTAATACATCCAACAACTTCATTTGTTTCAACAAATAAAGTAGGAACAAGTTATGAGATAGGAGGAACGGTTGTAACAGCTTTAACAGAGGCTATAATTTACTTGGGAGCAACAGAATATGCTAAAGTTGAAATGGCACATCCATTTAGTGAGAGTTTCGTAATTCAAGGAGTGCAAGTTAGTAAATCAGAACCAGAAAATGCTATGTTTGAGGATTGGTATATTAGTGTAGGTTAGAGGTGATGTTATGAAAGCTAAGATAGATGAAAGAATTAAGGAAGAGTATGAAACAAAAATAGAAGGAAAGTTCAAGATTTATTTAGGAAACAAACTATATGCTAAAGGAAAAAATAAGTGGACAAGATATTTCGCAAGTAGTTTAGTTGAGTTTGTATTAGCAACTGAATATTTTGGTGGGTCTGGTGTTTCATATGTTGGTGGTTTATCAACAGATTATACAGCAAGAGCAGGTAACGACACTTCAACTCCTTCAAGTCCGAATATGTCTGATTTAGTTAGTAAAATTGACATTGCTCCAGATACTAAAAGCACAGTTCTATTCAAAAATAGTGGATATACTGAGTATAAATCGAGACATAAATTCAGTTGGAATCCTGGGACTATACCACCACAGACAATAGGTGAATTTGGAGTGTATTTAACGCTTACAGATGATAGTTGGGAAAGCCCTTACGAAAATCCATCATTTGGTTCAATATATGGTGGTGCATTAATACCTGTGCAAAATGCAGGAGTAAGACTTGGAGCAAGAATAGCAAGTGCAGATGGTGATTTTGACCCAATAGACTATGACAGTTCAGAAGCTTTAATTCTTGAATGGTATGTAACTATAAAGTTTTAGAGGTGATATAAAAATGATAAGTATAAAAACTAAAAAAATTGATGAAAGAATAGCTGAAAACTATACAAAGATAAAGATGGATGGAATTGGAGAAGTTTACATAGGTAACGAACTGATATTCAAAACTAAAAACAAGTGGACAAGATACTTTATGTCATCTATAGTTGTGTGTATAGCTGACCTAAAATGCCACTACTCCGTATGCTCCAATTCTACAAATGTTCTTTATGATGCTTGTGGATTATCACGATATTTCACAGCAAGAATTGGAATTAATACCACGATACCTACTAATCCAGATATGTCAGATTTAGTAAATAAAGTAGATGTAGCACCAGATAGTATTACAAGAAGAGCAATAAAAGAACCTGACTATACTTTATACATTGCTGAATTTGTATTTATTTGGAACGCAGGAACTTTACCAGATATATACGAAGGTGCACCAGGTGATGGTAGTATTGATGGAAAAGTAGGAGAATTTGGAGTTTATTTATATACAGATAACGATGATTGGGTATCTGGAATACTAAATCCACAGAGATGTGATTGTGGAATAACTGGTAGGGCTTCTCCACTTTATAATCCTGCACTTAGATTAGCTTCAAGAATAGCAAGTGCAGATGATGCCTTTGATGCATTTGAATTCTATGGCTCTATTGATCCTTTAACATTCAAATGGAGATTTCAAGTAGCAATAGTATGAAAATCAATATCAGATGTCCAGTAGGAGTTTTCGGATCACTACCATATTTAGCTCACCTATTAAAACAACTACTGAAAGTAGAAGTAACAATATCTAACGAATACAAACCTAACTATCACAACATCTTAATAGATGAAACACTCAGTAGCATTATTTACAAAAGGAAAGCTGATATTTGGTGGACAGATAGTCCTTCAATGCTTCCAACTTCAAGACACAACATACAAAAGATACTCTTAGAAGAACAACTATTCAAGAAGAACTACCCAGTATCTCAATTCATGAAAGACTACATGAAACAATTAGGACTTAAAGTAGAAGATACAATAATTCCAAGACCAATTAACCCAATTTTATTCAACTACAAAACTAATTACAATGACACAATGTTTGACATAATTACAATAGGTAAACATTGCATTTGCGATAGAAAGAACTTAAGACTACAAAGAGATGTATTTCTAAAGCTAAACTTCAAATACTGCGTTATCTCAGATATATGGATACCTCAAAGACCAAATCTAACACAATTCAATTTTGGCTCAATTTCAGATGAAACTAAAGCAATACTACTATCCAAATCAAAATTTCTACTATGGACATCAAGTATTGAAGGATTTGGATTACCTCCTTTAGAAGCTATGGCTGTAGGAACTATACCTATCTATTCAGATGTTCCAGCACACAACGAATTTACAGTAGGTATCCCAATTAAACCAATAGACAAAGTAACTACTTTCTGTTATGGAGTAAAAATAATTAAATACATTATAGACAAAAAAGACATAGAAGAAACAGTTAAATATGCATTAGGACTAACAAAAGAAGAGTATGAAGATTTACAATACAAATGCATGAATAAAGCAGTTGAAGTATATAATGAATTTATAGAAAAACTACCTCTACTACTTGAACATTAATTATTTAAATTATTGACACATAATGTAATAAAGACATGAACGGTGAGAGAGAGTTAAGGAGATTGTTTAAAGGATTAAAAGAAATAATGCTATTAGCGATTGGATTAAGTATAGGAACTAAGCTATATGGAAAAGTTGAAGGATGGAGTTATATTAGGTGGGGAATAGACAGTTGGGGTGGTTAGATGGGTAGCTACACTCCTAACTTCAATCTATACAAACCTTCAATAGGTGAGAAATATTGGGGAGATAAAGTCAATCAGAACTTTGATACCATAGATACTGAACTTCACAATCAACTACAGAAAATATATCAAGCACTATCAGAAATAAACTACAACAAATCCCAAATAAACAGAGTTAAAACAGAAATTCTCACAATAGCTCTAAAAGTTCTAATGAATCAAGCTCTACTACATGCAGAAACAAAAGACTTCTATTCAATTATTGCAGACGTAATAACACCAGATTACCCATACGGTTTCAAGAATACTTTTGAACTACCGCCAATAGGTGTAGAATTTGACAATAGTGGTGGTGGTTTATGGACTAAAGCAATAAAGATACCTATCACAACTCCATCAACTGAATACGCAATAATCATTATTAGAATTCACTCAAGCATTATAGAACTACTTTTACCAGATGAAACAGTTAAAGCAACTTACCCAACACAAACACATTTAGCACAAGACTTTTGGAGTTATGTAAAGACAGACGGTAACGACATTAGGTTAATAGACCAAGATTACAATCAGTTATTCTTCTACATTACAAAATTTGACTACATAAACGAAGAATGCGAAATCTATGTTAGAATTCCTCCAAACACTAACACAATCTACATAGCTTATGGAAATCCAAACGCTCTACAAAGCTCCTACAACGATCCAGAACAAGTATTCGACTTTTACGACAGTTTCACAGGAACTGAACTAAATACAGACAAATGGAATGGAATGATAAACTCAATAACGTATGAAGTGAACAATGCATTTTACTTTAAAGATGCAACTAAAAGTGGCAACACTTATTGGATTTACGATGAAACAGATACAGGAAGTCAAATAATTTCAAAATGGACACCAATAACAAAGTTTGCAGTAGAATGGATTTCTGAAATTAGCGATACTCAAGCAAATCAAATGGGAGAAGGTGGAATAGCTTTAGTAGTAGAAGACAACACAGTAATTATCTATTTATGTCATTTAGACGGAGATGGTAATGCTATAACACCAAGAATACATGCTATAGTTGAAACACAATGGCAGAACATAAATCCAGACTATACAGTTACAGGAGGAGGAAAGAGATTAACTAAATTAGTTCCAAGCAACGATGTAAGTAAATTCAAGATTGTAGTCAAAGGAAACAACGTCAGCATATATGTAAATGATGAGCATGTAGGAGATGCAGTAATAAGCAGACAAATATCAAAACTATCTCTTACAGCAGGTGCATATGGAGGTTATCCATACTTAAACTACATAAAAGTAGATGAACTAAAAGTATCCTACATCAATGAAGAAATAGAACTCGGACAAGGAGAAATAGTAGAATTAACAACTACAGGAGACTTTACAACTAAAGTTTTTGAATTTCCAGAAGGTATAGATAAAATACTACTAACAGCAGACACTAATGCAAGAAAAGTCTATTATTCAACAGATGAAGGTAACACATGGACAGAAATAGAGTTAGATACTGAAACACTTTTACCAGAAACTGCTTATAGTTTAAAACTAAAGTTTGAGTTTGCTTCCTATGTTAGAGGTTATGCGTTAATAACTTGGTAGAGGTGAGATAATGAATAGAGTTAATGTAGATGAAATTGCAATATATAAAAGAAAGAAAAAATACACCAAAACTAAAGAAACTAAAACAGTAGAGCAAAGACTAACAGAACTTGAAGAAAGAATAGAAAGATTAGAAAAACTACTTGAAAAACTGAATAAATTAGTAGGTGATATTATATGAAGAACGATATAGTTAAAGAATTAGAAGAAATATTAAAGAATGAAAATAGTTCACCACAAGATAGAACTTTAGCAATATGTCTCTTAGAAC
>Ga0190313_1000849_pt1 | contig 17285 bp, 13 predicted proteins | sample 4870071011_MG_FD_169989 | JGI IMG/M metagenome (GOLD analysis project Ga0190313, IMG submission 169989) | Hydrothermal vent sediment bacterial communities from Southern Trench, Guaymas Basin, Mexico - 4870-07-10-11_MG | ecosystem: Environmental > Aquatic > Marine > Hydrothermal vents > Sediment ...
GGAAAATGCTTGATTACAGACAGAAGGCAATGAAGCTTTTGGCAAACAGCATACTTCCAAATGAATGGATTTTTGTACTTGAAAACGGTCACCCAAGGTTCCTCCCCATTGGGGAGCTTGTCGACAGGAGGATGGAAGCCAGTCCCGAAAAAGTAAAAATAGTCGATGGAAGTGAAGTTCTCGAGGTCTCAAACCTCTGGACAATCTCATTTGGTAAGAGTTCCAAAAAAGCCTGCCTCTCAAAGATTAAAGCGATAATAAGACATAGGTATAAAGGGAAGGCATATAGGATAAAACTCAGCTCAGGAAGGAGCATTAAGATAACTCAAGGACACAGTCTATTTACGGTTAAAGGAAGTGAAATCAGTGAGATAACTGGAGATGAACTTAAAAAGGGGGATATAATCATTGTTCCTAAGAGGTTCAAACTCAATGGGAGAGAGATGTTCATAATTCTACCTCGTCTATTTGCTTTGCTTCCATCCGAAGAGACAGAAGACATAGTTCTTACAATTCCGGCCAAAGGCAGAAAGAACTTTTTCAGAGGAATGCTCAGAGCCTTGAAGTGGATTTTTGGTGAAGAAGAAAAAAGGATTAGAACGTTCAATCGCTATCTGTTCCACCTTGAAGAACTCGGCTTCGTAAAGATTAAGCCGAGAGGATTCGAGGTAATTAACTGGGAAAGATTAGAAAAGTACAAAAGGTTATATGAAATACTGAGCCAGAAAGCAAAATACAACGGCAATAAGGGTGAGTACTTCATAAGATTCAACGATTTGAGAGATGTCATTGAAGAGTTCCCGCTTGAAGAGCTTGCCCAATGGAATATCGGAACTTTAAACGGCTTCCGCATGAAAACCATAATCAAACTTGACAAGCACTTTGCCAGATTCTTGGGATATTATGTGAGTGAGGGCTCAGCAAGAAAGCAAAGAAATCAGACGGGAGGATTCAGTTATACTGTAAGGCTTTACAATGAAAATGAAAATATTCTTAGGGACATGGAGCATGTTTCCGGAATTCTCTTTGGTAAAGTCAAGAGAGCTGAGAACTATGTAGAGATTTCAAAGAAAGTCGCGTACTTAATTGTCAAAGCTATGTGTGGAATTAGTGCAGAGAATAAGAAAATACCAGAGCCAATCTTCCTTGCACCAGAAGAGCTAAGATGGGAGTTTTTGCATGCGTATTTCCTTGGTGATGGAGATGTTCATCCAAGCAAAAGACTAAGACTATCCACAAAAAGTGAGCTCTTAGCCAATCAGCTTGTGTTTCTCCTCAACAGTCTTGGAATTTCATCAATAAAGCTCGGTTTCGACAGCGGAGTTTACAGAATTTACATCAATGAAGACCTGCCGTTCCTGAGAACCGGAAGACAGAAAAATAGCTATTACTCAAACCTAATTCCAAAAGAAGTTTTGGAGGCAGTGTTTGGAAAGAGATTTCAGAAGAACATGAGCTTTGCAAAATTCAAGGAGTTAGTTGAAAAAGGAGAACTTGATTGGAAGAAAGCAAGGCTTATAGAGTGGCTCATTGAGGGTGATCTGGCATTAGATAGGGTAGAAAGTGTTGAGGAATTTCCCTATGAGGGATACGTCTATGATTTAAGTGTCGAGGAGGATGAAAACTTTTTGGCAGGTTTTGGCTGGCTCTATGCTCACAACAGCTTCTACGGCTATATGGGGTATCCAAAGGCAAGATGGTATTCGAAGGAATGTGCCGAGAGCGTAACGGCATGGGGAAGAACATACATAGAGATGACGATTAAAGAAATAGAGGAAAAATTCGGGTTTAAAGTTCTTTATGCCGACAGTGTTACTGGAGATACCGAGATAATCATAAGGGAGAACGGGAGGATAAAATTTGTCAAGATAAAAGAGCTGTTCAAGAGAACCGATTACAGTGTTGGTGAGAAGGAATACTGTATACTTGAAAACATTGAAGCTCTGACCCTTGACAACCGTGGAAGGCTTGTGTGGAGAAAAGTTCCCTATGTGATGAGACACAAAACCAAAAAGAGAGTATATAGGGTTTGGTTTACCAACTCATGGTATATAGATGTTACCGAAGATCACTCTCTAATCGGCTACCTTACGACAAGAGAGCTGGGTAGAAAGAAACCTCTCAGAGAAAGACTTATTGAAGTAAAACCAGAAGAGTTAGGAAAGACCGTGAAATCTCTGATAACTCTTAATGGAGCATTTGCAAGAAAGATTCCGAGTACAGAATTAGGAACAAAGTTGTGGGAACTAATTGGGCTTTTGGTGGGCGATGGAAACTGGGGAGGAAATTCAAACTGGGCAAAATATTACCTTGGCCTCTCAACTGGAGAAGATTTAGCGGAAATTGAGGAGAAAGTTCTAAAGCCCCTTAAGGAGGCAAGGATAATATCAAACTATTATCCAAAGGACAAGCCTGGGGATATTTCAATACTCTCCAAGTGGTTGGCGAGATTCATGAACAAATACTTCAAGGAAAATGGCAGAAAGAGAATTCCAAAGTTCATGTTCAGGTTACCCGAAGAATACATAGCGGCATTTCTTAGGGGACTGTTTACCGCTGATGGAACCGTTAGTGTACGCAAATCCCGTGGAACTTTGGAGGTCAGACTCACAAATGTGAATGAAGGTTTAATTAATGACGTTAGAAAACTTCTTTGGCTTGTTGGAGTTTCAAATTCTATCTTTAAAGAGAGCAACCCAAATCGTTACAAAGGAAAGACCAGTGGGACACATTCATTCCATCTCAGGATTAAGGATAAGCATGCGTTTATTAAGAAAATTGGGTTCATAACTGATCGTAAGAACAAAAGACTGGAGAATCTCAAGGATGCTGTGCCAAAAAACGGAATTAAAAGATACCAGTTTGACCTCGTTCAACCCAAAAAGATTGAGGAAATTGAATATAATGACTACGTGTATGACATCGAGGTCGAAGAGACTCACAGATTCTTTGCAAACGGTATTTTAGTTCACAATACAGATGGTTTATACGCCACAATACCTGGCACCAATGCCGAAACTATCAAGAAGAAGGCTAAGGAATTCCTTAAATACATTAACTCCAAACTCCCCGGATTGCTGGAGCTTGAGTATGAGGGCTTTTACTTAAGAGGGTTCTTCGTTACAAAGAAGAGGTATGCACTCATAGATGAAGAAGGCAAGATAATTACAAGAGGACTTGAGGTTGTGAGGAGAGATTGGAGCGAAATAGCGAAGGAAACCCAAGCAAAAGTTTTGGAGGCAATTCTGAAGGATGGTAGCATCGAAAAAGCCGTTGAAATAGTCAAGCAGGTTGTTGAGAACCTGGTAAAATACAAAGTTCCGCTTGAAAAGCTCGTGATACACGAGCAGATAACGAAGAGTTTGGATGAGTATAAAGCCACTGGACCACATGTTGCGGTTGCAAAGAGGCTCAAAGCCAGAGGGGTTAAAGTGAGACCAGGAATGATAATCAGCTATATAATCCTCAAGGGGGACAAAAAGATAAGTGATAGAGCCATTCTGCTGAGTGAGTACGATCCAAAGAAGCACAAGTATGATCCCGATTATTACATTGAGCATCAAGTTCTGCCAGCAGTTTTGAGAATTTTGGAGGCTTTTGGATATAGGAAGGAGGATTTAAGGTATCAGAAGACTAAACAGCTTGGATTGGGAGCTTGGTTGAATATGAGGAAGTGAAGCAGTAGTTCATCGGGATGTTTTTAGGTGAACCCAGTACTGGTATTTCCCTTTTCTTTTGATCTTGATTTTTCCAGGAGTGTAGTACTCCCTGAAAGGACACTCTTTAAATTTAGGGCAAGATTCAGGAGAAGTACCTATTCTGTAGCTGCATCCGTTTCTAGAGAGATGCCACAGAGGCCTATCCAAATCAAGAGATGTAACATGCTTGCCTGATTTTCTAAGAACTCTTGTGACTTTTAGCCATGCCTCTGCTACCTCATTCCTGAACTCATCTAACGTACCTTCAAATTTTCCTCAGATAATGCCCAAGTTTAGTGTAGCTCGTGTTATGTGTACGTCCACCGGGATTGGAATATATTCAAGATTTTTTAGGTTAATTCTTGCGTTGTCTCTGAGCATTCTCAGCCACAATGATCTAATTTTCTCCCCGTTTAAGTTGGGATACTCTGACTTGTACCTTGTGAGGTGTTTGACGATTTTGATAGCGTCAAAATTCAGAGCTTCTAGAAGATTCCACGGGTCATCCCTCCAACGGTTGTGAATAGTTAGGGCAATTGTAAGCCAAATGTTTGTGTCCCTGATAGGCCTCAGTGCAAGTTTATACTTGGTAAGAGCAGATTTTATTTTTTCAACTTGGCCCAAGGGAATATTGGCTACCTCCTCCGGAAAGAAGACAAAGCATGTTTCGGGGTCTTCAAACGTTTTTCTAGCACTTTCCCAGAGTGCATCAGCGTTTCTCATGTAGTCAATTGCAACTGTAAGCGTCAAGAATAAGAGATGCTCTCTTGAACCGATTTCCACACCCTGTGGAGGGTGGTCCTCAGGCATTTCCTTGTTTCCAAAAATACCTTCAGTTTTGTATAGTTGATATAACCTTTCAGCCAGTAAAGCACCTCTCTCAATATCTAAAGTTATACTCCGATGTGAGCTCTTTTCATCTTCAGCGATGGGTCTGTATTCGATGGTGTTGTCATTGTTATTTTGCCATTTTTGTTCTGGAGCTAAATACATATCACACTCCTCCAAATTGTTACTTATTTCCTTAGGAGTTTAAATCTTTTAAGCATTAAAGGCAACGAAACTCTTTTATTCTTGCATCACAAAATGTATTTCGAGGTGTAATACATGGCAATAATTACAGTTCGAGTTCCCGATGAGTTAAAGCTGAAGATGAAACAGCTCAACATTAACTGGAGTGAAGAGATAAGAGAGTTTATAAGACAGAGAATAGACGAAGAAGAAAGAAGGAGAAAACTAAAAGAGGCTCTTGAAATTCTCAGACAGAGCAAAGGTTCAGTTGAGAGGGGTTTCTCAGCAAAGGTAGTGAGGGAGGATCGTGATAGTCATTGATGCATCTCTGCTGGTTAAAGTCATCCTCAAAGAGGAGGGTTGGGAAAATGTTCCAATTGACACCAGCACAGCAACACTGGACTATGCGCTCGTTGAAGGTATGAATGCGATATGGATTGCAGTTAGGAGGAAAAGGATAAATGAAAGCGAAGCTCGCTCCAGAGTTCTTGTGCTCAAACTTTTAGGGGAAAGTATGACTTTATTCAGTGCAGAGAACTTCTTTGAAAGAGGATTAGAGATAGCGCTGAATGAGAACATAGCAATCTATGATGCCCTCTACATAGCTTTAGCTGAAGCTTTGAATGCTGAGCTTTATACGGCAGATAACAAGCAATATGAGGCTGCTAAAAAATATGTGAGGGCAAAACTGATTAGCTAAGATTCCAAAAAGTTCTCCAACCTACTTTTTTATTACAGAGAATTCAGAGTTCATTAGACTAACTCCAAAACCTCTCCCAACTCCCCGGCATTCCTCACCACAAAGCCCTTCTCCGCTATCCTCTCAACCTTCTCAGCATCTGGATTAACCCAAACTGCCCACAATCCAGCATTTAAAGCCCCTTCAAAGTCCTCCGCATAGGTGTCGCCTATGTGGAGTGCCTCTTCCGGCTTAACTCCAAAATACTCCAACGGCTTCAGGAAGACTTCTCTCATAGGCTTGTACGCTTTGAGCTCGTCAGAATAAAACTGCTTATCAATAAAGTCCGCCAATCCAAACCTCTCAAGAATTAAACGCGTATAAGCGGATGGCCAGAACATGACATTGCCAGTTGTGATTATGATTAAACTTCTCTCTTTTGCTGCTTTCAAGCCTTCAATTGCTCCTTTAATGACAATCCTCTCATCAACTCTAAGGGTCGCTTTAGCAGCCGCTCTCTTGATAATTTCAACATCACAGCCAAGCTTTTTCGCAAGGATTTCTTGGCTTTCTTCCAAGGCTTTCTCTGGGTTGCCTCTTTTGCTCTTTCTCAGCCCCTTGATTTCTCCTCTTGCTTCCATGACTTTTTCAGAAACCTCTTTCTCTGTCAGCTCAGCCAAGGCTCTTGTCAGCTCCTCCAACATAACGTTGATATCTAAGAGGGTATTCCAGACATCAAAACTCACAAGCTTCATTCAATCACCTCCGCCAGCTTATCCAAAAGTCCTGCACTGCGGAGGATTTTCTCGAGGTTATCCTTCCTCGAACGCATCACAAACATTTCATAGAACCCTTCGAGGTTTCCCCAGAAGCCATAGGAAGCCAAGGCTAAATAAATTACCTCTTTAGGCTTCAGCTTTCTCTTTAAATCAATGCGCAGAATGTTTATTGCCCTTTCAATTTTCCTCAGCACTCCTTGCTTTTCCAGAAGCTTAAGCATTAAATCCTCAACAGTTGGCTTTTTCCATTCCACGCATGGGTGCCTAAAGTGATAACCAATTAAAAGCGGGATTATAGCAACATCTCCAACTCTAAAATTCCCTCCCTCTCTTGTGAATTTGAATGAAGAAAGCTTACCCGTTATTGATTCTATTACCCTCTCAGCACTCTCATCAATATCAATGGCTAACCCTATCTTGTCAATTTTAAACTCAAAAACGTCCATAGCTTTCAAAAAGTTTCCTAAGTTCCTTATAACCCCAGCGTTGCCTTCACTTGGAATTATTGCCAGAAATACATCGCCTTTTCTCAAAAGCTCAAAGTTGTCCCTCTCAAAAACCTTTTCAATTAGTTTCAAATTTTCTGGTGTTGTTCTGCTTTCTTTAAATCCGAACAGCTTTTTGTAAACCCCTTTAAAAAATTTTGAGTCAGTTTTACCCTCACAGAAGATAACACTGACTTTGGAAAATTCACCAAATGCTGCACCTCTTAGGTCAAAATCAAGGTATTTTCTGAGCTCATAGGCTTCTTTCAAAGTTAAGTTTTTCATTGTGTCAGAATACACAAGCTCTCCGCTTTCCGTTCTCCTAAACCGCTCCAAGAGAAGGTCAATTAACTCTAAACTCGCTGTAATCACTGTTTCTTCTCCTTCAAGTGAGCTCACAAACTTCTTCAGCTCTTCATTATTCTTCCTATACTCTGGGAAAAGTATTGCATCTTCAAAATTCTCATAATGCTTTCCCGTCACAATCCTCATTCACTTCACCATATCAACAGCTATCGCTCCAATCACGGCAAAAGTGCTTATTATGATGGTCGCGCTTATGTATTGAGTCAAAGAAAACTCAGCAAGTCTGTTTATACCGTATAGATATATTAAGCCTGCAGAAGTTAAATATGAAATTAAGACCACCGTTAAAAGACGTTTTGGTATATGGAACAGCTCTTCTCTCTCAATGTTCGAAACTTTTGCCTTTGCTATGAAAAGATAAGCAATTAAGAGGGTCAGAATTAGAATTCCGGCTGCTCGTTCCATAGTTAAAGACTTTGCTATGTCCCAGATTTCTTGTGTGAAAAGGAAAGGCAGAGCAAAGGTTAAAGCACCAATGATTTCCTGGGCTATATCGTCCCATCCCAGCTTATCCGGTTTTCTCTCAAACTTCTTCTCTAACCCTTTAATCTGTTCTGAGAGCTTTTCAAAACGCTCATTAAGTTGTTTTAATTCTTCACTCATCTTGCTCAGCCACTCTGGGGTCAATCATCAGTTCAGCATTGGATTCACTCATCATCGCACATTTAAGACTACTGGGACAAGGTTATAAACTTTGAGGACAACAAAATTTTTAGGTGAGTAAGTATGAGAAAAGCACTAAGCGTAATAGTATCTGTTTTATTTTTGGTATCTATTGCAGGAGCAGTACAGGGGTTCAATTTTAAAATGAACTCAGCGAATACCGTTATTGTTCTTCCAACAACAAAGATAATCAACGGACAGCCACTCCATATAGGGGAAGATGCCATTACTGGATCAAAATTAGGAGCTCTTCTTGTTCTCAAAGGAATTAGAGAAGTTACATACTCCACATATGTTGATGTACCAATTGAGTACCACAGCGTTCTGATCCAGGATAATGACCAATATTATAAGCTGAACAGCGTAGATATGCCTGATGTAGGGATTAATGTTGGGGATTCTCCTGTAGGAGATACAATTGTAGTTGAGATTGATTTTTCGAGAATTCTATATAACGATACGATCAAAAAAGCACAATTCAATGATAAGAGTATAGAGATTATATTCAATGAGAACACCACCCCACTAAATCTTGGAGGAGAAACAGCCAAAATCATTTCTACAGTGGTTGACGGAAAAGATACTATGTACATTTACTCCTATGAAGAGAACTCAGGCTCAAAAGGACTGGATGAGACATTAACAGTAGATGGATGGAAGATCAGGTTCAGAGATATTGACACCGAACAGGAAAAGGCACTTACAGATATATCTTTTCCAAGTGGATTTGTGAGAACAGATACACTGTATAAAAACAAGTATTACATCCTTTATGTTGATGCCAACGGAGATGAAGACTTTGAGCCCTTTGATTCATATCCTTCAGCAAGGATTCAGGAACTTTTGCAAGCTGGAATTAAGAAGATGTTCGTATTCTCTCCAACAGACTTCTTTATTGGTATCGGAGGCACAAGGCAGGTTACATACGAATATGATTATTATGAAAAGGTCAGAATGTATCAAGATGGAGAGGTTTATGAGGAACAGTGGGTGTGGGACATAGATCCAGAAAACAACCTATTCGTGCTATATCTCCATGTTGATCCGGATAACAACTTCCCAACGGTTACACTTGAGGAAAATCAGCTGCTTAAGCTCCCAATTGACGGGCTCAATATTCAGCCAGTGTTTACAAAAGATGAGGACGGGGAAATAACAGGGATTGAAGGCTATAGATTCGTACGTATTGATACTGTGAAGAAGAAAGTGATGATAAAAACAACAAAAGCAGAGGTTACAAATGACGTGAATAAGCTAATAATAGAGGACACTCAGCTGACAGAATTACCTAACGATAAACACGTAATAATTGTTGGCGGATGGGTCAGCAATAAAGCATGGAAGTTACTAGAGCAAGTTTATGGGACAAATATCATCAAGAGCATAAAAGATGAAGTAATGAGCAAAGGGTACGTTATTAAGATCTTAGATAACCCAAATAATCCAGAGTATAAGGTCATTATACTTGCCGGGAAAGACTACACGTTAACAAAAACAGCTGTTGAAGAGTTTATGAAGGAAATCTGAGTCTCATTTTATTTTTCTATTTTCAGCATTTTATAGCTCATAAGAACAATCCAAGAAAGTATAAATGCTGCTCCAATAGTTTCTGGGACTCAGACAATCAGACCAACAATATGTATCTTGTCGGAACCCAAGTCACTTAAAGCATTTTATGGGACAAAAATCAAAGGTTAAGATGAATGGCTAAAGTCAACATAATCACAAATATTGCTGGTACTAAAAATCCAGAAATGGCACCTATTTTTGTTATTCTGGTACACTTCATGGTCATAAGGACAATTTGGCGGTTAGTCTTTTTAAACTTTTGAGTAGAAGCTTATTTAAGCCCACTTTAATTAAAGCATGGCATGAAGCCCTTATTTGATTTAACCGCTTGGTAATATTTTTTACTGAGATTAATAAATTTTGTGGTTCACTATGTATAGCAATTGGTTACGTTTCGATAAATTTCAAGTTACGGCCATAAATTACTATCTTCTCATACTTGGATTTCTCTTTGTTGGAATGAACATGGACATAAGACGACCAAACTTCTCTGTCCTCTTAAGTGAGGAGGTAGGGATGACTTACATTTACTTCCTCTTTGCTAAATACAACAAAGCTTAACTGTATTACTAACATTGTTTAAGCGCTTCGACATGCTTATAAATGAATGTCCCAACTCTCAATCATGAGCCTTGAAAAATACAAGGGATTTAGTAGAGATGCAAAGTTGGTTGTAGCTTATTCGTTCTTTGGCTGGTTGGGTGGGAATATAGTGTGGTTTATCTTGCCCTTTTACCTCAAATCCCTTGGAATGGGCTTTACAGAAATTGGAACCCTCTTTTCAATTTCAACGATAGTTCAAGCCGCTCTTTTACTATTTTCCGGACAAGTTAGCGTCAAACTCGGCTATAAAAGAACAATTCTACTTTCATTATCTTTGTTTTTCATAGCTCGCTTGATTCAGGTTTTTGTTCCAATATTCTGGGCTTTAGCATTGTCATCTGTGATTGTTGGAATAGCTATGGCATTTGAATGGCCTTCTTTGATGGCTTTGCTTAGTGGAGAGGTAAGCGAAGAGAAGCGGCACTATCTGTTTACTCTAAACAGTGCTCTCGGAACGGCAGGAGCAGCCTTTGGAATGCTCTTAGGCGGGGTACTACCAAAAGTTCTTGATGGTGCAAATCCCTATAGAAGAACTCTGCTCTTTGCAGCTTTTCTTATTTTGATCCAAATAACCTTAATATCTTTTGTCTCTCCAGTGCTTGGAAAAGAAGAGAAGAAACTTAGACTCAGGAGAGAGCTGTTGATAAAGATAGCAAAGTTTTCACTTCCCTCAGCTTTAATAGGTTTAGGAGCTGGAGTAACAATCCCATACATGGGACTCTACTTCAACTTGAAGTTTGGAACGAGTTTAGAGAGCATAGGTGGACTCTTTGCACTACAACAGCTTGTCATGGCAGTGGGAATGTTCTCCATGCCGATTCTGGCTGACAAAATTGGAAGCGTGAAAACAATAGTGAGCTTTAACGGAAGTGCAACAGCTTTGATAATTGCCCTTCCATTCGCTCCAAACTTTCTGATAGCTTCGGTCATTTACATAGTTAGAACAATCCTCATGAACATCATCAACCCAATATGGGATGCTTTTATGATGAAGTTCTTCACAAAGGAAGAAAGGGCAACTTCAATAGCACTGAGGAGCTTTGCCTGGACCTCAACCTTTGGAATTGGACAATATTTGGGAGGAATTATCTTCGATAGGTCTTTAGTACTCCCATTCCTCATAACTGGTTCCCTATATGCTGCATCTATAGTTATATTTTGGATGTTCTTTGCTGGATATGAAGAAAGAGTTATAAGCAACGGCACATCTCTTTAAATGACTGTTCTAAGGGGTGAGCGAGATGGCAGTTAAGGAGTGCCCAGAGTGTCATGGAACTGGAAAAGTAAAAGTGGGCGAGAAGGAGTGTGAGGTCTGTAATGGATGGGGCTATGTCCCGGCAGATTTCAAATTAGGCGAGCATTTGAAAGGTTACAAAAACCTTGATTACTTTGGTGTTGATGAGGAAGTTGATGAAATTCCCTGTCCTGAGTGTCATGGAAAAGGTGTCGTGCCAGTTTATGACACATGTCCAACATGCGGAGGGACTGGAAGGGTTTTAGCTTGTGACATCTGTGGAAAAGTGAAAGAGCCTTGGGAACCCGGCATGGAAACAACTTGGGTCTGCCCAGAGTGCGAAAGGAAGTTTAAGATTGTATACATCCTTGATAAGACTTGTGATTATGAAGACGTTGAAATCGGAAAGATTTACAAAGGTGTTATCGATAGAGTAGAGCGCTTTGGGGTTTTTGTTAAGCTGAATCCTCATGTTGTGGGTTTAATTAAGCGTAAGGATTTGCTTGGAGGAAAAGGATACAAGCCTGGGATGGAAATTTTGGTTCAAGTTTTAGATGTTAGACCGGAGAAGAGGGAGATAGATTTCATTGAATCTGCATTGAGGAATTACAAACAAGTTGTCGTGAGAAAGGAGTTGCCTGTTACACCGATCGAGGAGCTCAGCGAGGAGTTGGCTGGAAAGACCGTAAGAATCAGAGGGAAGATAATCCAAGTGCAGGTTACGGGTGGTCCAACGGTATTCACAATAACAGATGGAACCAGCATAACTTGGGCAGCAGCTTTTGAAGCTCCCGGCGTTAGGGCTTATCCCAACATAAACGTTGGAGATATTGTTGAAATCATTGGAAAAGTGTCATTCCACGCTGGCGAAATTCAAATAGAGATAAGCGACATGTCAAGATTATGGGGTCCTGAGGCAGCTGAAGTCAAAAAGAAACTTGAGGAAGAACTTGACAAAAAAGCACAGCCGGAAGATGTAGGGTTCTTGGTTAAAAGTGAGGTTTTGGAGAAGCTTAAGCCAAAGATTATGAAAGCTGCTTTCATGATTAGGAGAGCAATCTATGAGGGGAGGCCTATTCTGCTCAGACATCATGCAGATACTGACGGCTATGTCTCCGGGTTGGCTCTGGAGAGTGCCATAGTTCCTCTCTTAAAGGAGGTATCACCGGACCCAGAGGCTGAGTGGCACCTCTTCAAGAGGAGACCATCAAGGGCTCCGTTCTATGAGCTTGAAGACGTTTTAAAAGACATAATCTTCGCTGTCGAGGATTCGATGAAGTTTGGTGAGCCCTTGCCGTTAGTTGTGATAGTTGACAACGGCGGAACGACGGAGGATATACCAGCATACAAGAGGCTGAAAGCCTACGGAGTTCCGATTGTTGTCATCGATCATCATGACCCGAGAGATTTCATAAGCGAGGACAAAGCGGCAGTTGATGAATGGGTTGACGTTCATGTCAATCCTCACCTTGTCAAAAGAGGATACTACGAACTAACAGCTGGGATGTTAGCAACTGAACTTGCAAGATTCATAAATCCAAAGGTAGAAGACAAGATAAAGCATCTCCCAGCCATAGCTGGAACTGGAGATAGAAGTAAAGCCCCAGAATTTGAGCAGTATTTAAAGATTGCAAAAGAGGTAAAAGGACTGGAAGAGGAAGATTTAAAGAAGATTGCCGAAGTCATTGACCATGAGGCCTATTACTGGAAGTTCATGGATGGAAAGGGAGTAATTGAGGAGATCCTGCTCTTAACTGGCAATCTTCAGAGGCATAGAAAGCTTATTGATGCTATCTACCCAGAGGTTAAGGCAAAACAGGAGAAAGCGCTTAAAGCTTCTCTACCTCACGTAAAGAGTATTGTTCTGCCAAACGGGATAAGGTTCAATACAATTGATATTGAGCTTTATGCTCCAAAGTTCGAATATCCATCACCCGGAAAGTTCAGCGGTTTAATTCACGACTACTTCAAGGAGAGATATGGAGAAGACTCGCCGATATTGACTTTAGCTTATGGTCCTGACTTTACCGTGATTAGAGCGAGCGATAGTATGGCAGCTTACAACTTTGACCTAAACGAGATTATTAAGATTCTCCAAGAGAAGCTTCCAGATGCAGGAGTTGAAGGAGGGGGGCACAGCTATGCGGGTTCAATAAAGTTCTTCGAGGGCAAGAGAAAGGAAGTTCTTGAAGAGTTTGCAAAGCAAGTGGTAAAGCTAAAGAAAAACACATAATTCCGCTCTGTTAGCTTATTGAACGTATTGCGGATAAACAAAGTGCCAAAGGTAATTTAAAGAAATCTTTAGTTTCCTTTTATCCGCCGTTATATGAAGTCGCGAGCTCATCTTCTAAGTTATGTAAGCGGAATCAAGCCAGCAACCCTCGTAAGGCCTCGCGGCGAAGAGCTACAAGCTGATTCTTTGTGCAAAGTCCTTAGCCGAATGGAATTAGTGTTTTCTTTTCCCAGTCCTTCGAATAACATTCAATGTTTTTAACTTTGGGCTCTACTCTTTCGGTCAAAATATCAATTGGCGTTGCTGAAGTATCTCTCTTCTCAATCTCTACGCTTATTCTCTCAAATTTCTCCTCTCCATTCTCCAGCCATTCCCTACATACTACAGGACTGGCAATATAGATTATATTATCCCTTAAGTCTAAATCGCTGATAGAACCTTTGAGCAAATAGAAATCAATAAGATCGCCATTTTCACTAAACACGAAAAGCACATAGTTGCTTACCCAGGCGATGAATCTTTTCCCATCTTTTATAATCTTACCCTCTGCTACATAGTGGTCTGCTGGATATGTTGCATTTATAATTTCAGCCCATAGGACTTCTCCATCTCTGCTCAGCTTGGCAAAGAATGGATGAACTTCTTCATATGGTGATTCGCGGAGATGCTCATGGGCAAACCCAGCAACGTAAACATTTTCTCCAGCATAAACTGCATATAGTTCTATGGAATACTTCGGAAGTTCTTCAAATTCTGGGATCTTCTCTCCCTCTTTCTCGGCTAATTTCCTCTTTTCTTCTGGTATCTCAACTTTTCTTTTTATCTTCTCTTTAGATTTTAAGGAGACAGCCCATTCAAGCTTGCCGTCCTTGCTGAGCTTGATAATTTTGTTTCCTTTTGTTAAGTATATCCCATCGGACACGGAAATATCATCGTTCCAAGGCTCTCCAGATATGATACCTTTTAATACTACAGCCCAAATTACATTTAAATCCTTGTCTGTTTTCACCACTCCGCCTCTCGTGTTAAAGTAAAGAAATTCTCCATCGCTTTCAATGTCAAACACGTTTAGATAGTCTTCATACTCAACAGGGATAGGGTTCTCTCTTGTTCCTTCGCAGCCAACTCTCTTGATCGCAAGATTCTTTATCCATGCAATCTTGCCATCTTCAATCTTGGCAATCTCTACACCTGCAGCGTAAATACTTCCGTCGAGGCACTTCAAAACATTTGAAATCCATAAGTCCTCATCAAGCGTCAGATTCCAGCCGTTTATCATTTTAATGTATGGGGCTCCTCTTTCAGTGCAGTTCTCAATAAATCCAAACACGTATACGCCGTTGTTCGCAGAAATTTTCCTTCCTTCAACAATCTCGAATCTGTAGTCTGAGCTTTCAAATTTCATTTTTGAAGATTGTAATACGTAAAGGCTGGCTGCAAAGATTATTGCAATGCATACCAGCGGGAGCATTCTATTCATTTTGTCACTTCCGTTTTTTAATTTTTAAACTATTATTTGATGTACCTGCAATTTTTGATAACGTTTTTGGTATTTACGAAGTTTTGCCTTGCAAAACTTGGGCTCTAAAAGAGCCACATCCTCCTCTTGTCCGAGAACGAAAGCGCCAAGCAAAGCGAAGAGTCGCACTCTCATTTTTTACTTTGAGCAAGCTCTTTTATCGTTTCATAAGTCTCAAACTCTGGAGCAAGAGCATCATAAACTTTAAATTTTCCAAAAGAAAGGACTTTGGCATTTGTTCCCATCCAACCTCCATGCAAAGGATAAACAAAAGTTATTGGAAGTTTAAATTCCTCTCTTTTTCGAGAGAAGAAACTATCTGCCATCTCCAAGAATTTTGCTTGCTCGGTTTTATTTAAATATTGGGAGAAAATGCCTAGGGGTTGATCCTGCCATCTAACTGCCGCTTCATCCATAAAAACCAAAATAAGAGTATCATTGCCCAGATATTTTTTAACCTTGGCAAAAAATATATCCCACCTTTTCTCGGACAGATTTTTGTTTTTAACCTCTTCCTCCCAAATCATATTCACAACAAAATCGAAATCCGGCATAGGATATGCTGGATTGCCCTTGCTATCTTTTATCTCAAGGAAATTCGTCCACCCGCCAACATAAACATATTTTCCCTTCTCCTTTGCATATTTGTGGATTTCATCTATTTGCTTTAAAGCCGCTTCATAAGCTTCTTTAACTGCTGGATGATAAGGATCTTTTGTTAATTCATAAAACATTCTTGCCTGGGCAAAGAGCATATCTATCCAGATAGCATCTGCTCCAGAATCTATCATTTTCTTTGCCCAAGAAAGTTGCAATTTTTGAAATTCTGGATTTGTGATATCTGGATAGTAAGCATAAGCTTCTCTCCAGTTGTACTCAGAGGGAGAACTCCAATCGGAAGGGAAAAAGCCAAGTAATTTTCCTCTGTTGAATTGAAATTCTTCCTTGGTTAATGGTTTTCCAGTTTTTGGATTTATGATATTCCATTTTGCTGGATCCAAAGCCATTTCCCAGAGTTCCTCTTTTGTATATTTCTTACCGGTTATTGGATTATACTCATTGACATCAATTCTTTCTGTAGGAATTCCAGCAGAAATTATAATAGAAGGAATCTCTTTTTTAATTTCATTCACTGATTTTTCAAAATTCTCATAGCTGTATCCTGCTTTTTCACACGTTTTTCTCTGGTTTAGAGGTAGCTCGGAGCAGGTTTCAGGAATAACTTTGTATTTCCAGAATGCTCTAAAAACAAAATCCGTATTTGTCTCTTTTAAATGAGAAATTACATCGTCGATTGTTCTGTTAAAAGCTTTGTAATCCGTAATACTTTGATACCAGCAAGCTACCTTAGTGCTCAATAATTTTTCTTTACTTTCATTCATCATCTCATGAGTTCCAAATTGGGAAGTTGGAACATGAGATTTCCAACCTATCAGAAAGATAGAAACAAGCAAAATTCCCACTCCTGCAGTAATCAGGATTTTATTTTTATCCAACGTTTGTCACCGTTAGCAGCTCTTAAGATTTTGTTCTCCATCTTTATAATTTATTGCTTCCTTATTTTTAATCTTTCTAATGCGGGCTTGCAGTTTTGGACAACATTTTGCAAATGAAGTGTCATAAGCATTTGAGCAAAATGGGTGGGTTAATGAAGTTATTTACGCTCTTGTAGGCAAATTCACCGAAGGAATAAAGGTTAGGAAGTACTCCTACCAAACAGGCAAGGCTTATTTTTCACCTCACCAGCAACAAGTTAACAGAACACATAATCCTAATCCTTTTATACCTTCGTTTATAATTTCTTCTGGTGATGCCCATGTTCATGGCAGAATTTAAACTTAGATACGGTTCTATGAAGTGGTATGTCAGGAGAATTGTTGAAGCTGAAACTTTTGAAGAAGCAAAAGAGCTGACAGAGAGATACATAAAAGCAATAAACAAAGGAGAAGTTAAGTGGGAGCTGAATGATATCTATGAAGTTGACAAACCACTCATAATAACAAAAGAAATGGTAGAAAAGCTTGAAAAGGCTTAACTTTTCTCTTCTTTAACTATTGCCATCATCAAAACCATTGCCAATGCACTCATTGCCGCTGCATAAAGAAAGCTGTATTTCAGCGAATAGCTTTGCCACAGCCAGCCAGCAATTACCGATGCCGGGAAAACAAACACCCCAAAGACTGTGTGGTATGCTCCAATTATCGTTCCCTTTTCAAAGTCCCTCGCTAAATCAGCCATGTAAGCTCTCGGAATTGTATCCTCAATTGCCAAATAGACACCATAGAGAACAAAACCCGCCAAGAGCATCCACAGCGTTTTTGCATAAGCAAATGTTAGAGCTGCCAACGTTGCAACTCCGAATCCAGCAGTAATAACTGCTTTTTTGCTGACTTTATCAGAGTAAACACCTATCGGGTAAGCTGATAGTGCATAGATAGCATTAAAG
>Ga0190313_1000850_pt1 | contig 17278 bp, 45 predicted proteins | sample 4870071011_MG_FD_169989 | JGI IMG/M metagenome (GOLD analysis project Ga0190313, IMG submission 169989) | Hydrothermal vent sediment bacterial communities from Southern Trench, Guaymas Basin, Mexico - 4870-07-10-11_MG | ecosystem: Environmental > Aquatic > Marine > Hydrothermal vents > Sediment ...
GTATATGATCCAAGTAATGACACGTATAGTGTGCAATCCCCTTCAGTACCACCAAGTGAGGGTGCAGCACCTACGCCTACAGAGACGCTTCAATCAATGTTAAACACGCTCATATCAACACTATTCCAGTACTTACCACTAATTATAGGTATCGTAATATTAATATCACTAATCTATGCTTTCATAGACATCTTTAGAAGGGATTAAACAAAAGAAAGAGAGGTAAAGTATGAGGGATAAACTCTACAAATCAATATGTCCTTTTTATGATGTATGCCCTTTCAGTACACCTAACTGTTACGGTTTTGAAGTTCTAGAATGCAAATACTTTGAAGAGCATATAAAGAGCGTTACAGACTTCATTCTGAAGGTGATTAAGGTTTACAGAGAGGAGAGAAAGAAAGGTATAAAGGTGATTGATAGGGAATAACTTTTTAATTTTTAAGTATATAGTATCTTGGTGTGTACCCAAATGCATACCTTTAATGCAAAAGAGTCTTGGCTAAGCTACCTAGCCTCAATTAAGAAATACATAGAGAATAACTTAGGTGTAAAGCTAGAGATAAACAAGGGGGTTTTGAAGGTAATAGTAGAGCATACAAGAGGGAAATGCCCATGCAGACCAGTATTCTATTGCCCATGTCCTTACCTAGTGTATGAACTGAAAACAATGGGTAGGTGTAAATGCGGGTTATTCAGGGTGGGAAAATGATTAAGATTGAGGTAGTCAATACATTAGATAAGACCATAAAGGTAAAGCCAGTTATCACGTTAAGGCTAGAACCAATATATCTACAGAAAGGCGGTAGCGATACCATTACAGGTACGATGTTATATGAGGAGATTGATGAAAGGAATATAGAGAAGGTAACGTTAATCATTGAAGAGGGTGATGACTAATGGAGCATAAAATCTTTGAAACATGTACGGTTTTAGAGTTCAAGAATTCGGAATGTAAACTTAGGATATATTGCGGAAAATGTGAAAAGTCATTCATTATTGAAGTAACGGACTTCACTACAACTATTACATGCCCTTACTGTAATAAGAAGTTGAAGATTACAATGCTTATCAAACCTGAAATTGAGGAAGGTGATGATTAATGTGTAGGTGTTACTTCGGTCTCTACAAGAGATGTATAGTTATTGAGAATGCTAAGGAGAATCTTAAGGATATTGATGAACTCATTGAGAAGTTCAAGAACGTAGAGTACTGGGTAAGGACTTTCTGTAGTTACTGCATAAAGGTACATGCGGAAAAGCGAAGGAAGGAAGGAAGGTTTGGTGTGGGTGTTACGATATGAGCGAGATAAGAGCTAAGATTGATGATGAACTCTACAAACTAATAAAGGAGAAAGCTAAGAGTGAAGGAAAAACAATCAAGGACATAGTGATTGAAGCTCTAAACCAATACTTGAGAGGCTTCACGGGCGATGTTACCCAACTAGTAAGCATTAGGGCTAAGATAATCAACACCAAGTACAAAACCAAGTGTATTCTATGCGGTTCTGAAATCAAGGAAGGGGAGAGGGTGTTATGGCTTAAAGGGATAGGTTCTATATGTATTAAATGTATGTTCAAGGAAGCTACATCTAAGTTCTCAGATAAGGACTACGCTAAGGCTATCACTAAGTTAGAGCTAGAGATTCAAAGGCTTAGAGCTATCGCTAATGAGGTACGAAATGAGATAAAGGATTTAGCCTCAATATACTTCACTATTGAGCCAGTAAGACTTCTAAAGAGGGTTGAAGAGATTATGGGTAAGATTGAGGACATAATAAACCACTTCCTTTACAGAGAGGATATGAAGGATATAGTTGATGAATTCAGGAAACTATACGATATTCTAGGAAACATATATGATGAACTAAAGAAGAGAACAATACCAAAAGCATTCATTAAGAACGTACTTAAGAAAGCGGGTATAGAGGTAAAGAAGGAAGAGGAGAAGATTGAGCTTAAACTCAAAAAATAGTTTTTATCGTTATATGAATCTAAACGGCTTGGGCTTGAACTCCCCAAATGCTATTGCGTAGGCTTTGTCATATTCAAGTTTTCCATAGACTCGCTCTAACGTATTTACCTTAACCCAACCTCCTAACACGGCTACCACTTCGTAGTTATAGCCTGTAGCCTCAAGCATTTCAATAGCGAAGGTGTGTCTCCAAATGTGAAGTGGGTGTCTTATTGCGTAATAGACCTTTCTCGCTCTTTCAAGTCCTACAAGTTGTTTCAACTCCTCAAGAACTTCCTTAGTGCTTGGTACCTCAATCACCTTCTCTACGTAACCACCGTTTCTTTTGTACACTAGAAGCCTAACACCCATCAATGTTGATTGCTTAATGCGTTTTACGGTCTCAAATGGGATACCATAGTATTTTGCGTAAAGTCTAACCAAGTACATTCTGAGTTTGTTAATATTCCTCTCACTTAATGGTAGGTACCTTCTAACACGCTCATAGAGTTCTCTTGATACACGCTTTTTCCAAGTGTACTCTTTCTTCTTACCCTTCTCCTTAACCCAGATTTCAACACGGCTATCCTCAGTCCTTATATCAACAATTTTACTGAAAGCCTTGGCTCTACTACCTGTAGTAAAGTATAGCTCCATCATTGAGATAACGAAATCGCTAATGTCCTTGGGGAATATCTTTCTCGCTAACTCTACTAAAGCTCTCCTCTCCTCTAAGGTGAAATAGACATTCCATTGACCGCTATACTCAGTAGTCTTGTGAGATATAGAGAAACCTCTAAAGTCTGCCCATGTACGGAATACTGAGATTATGTTTGATACCTTTTGAGCGTAGCTTTCTTCTCTAATGAGTTCTCCTAACGATACTATCATATCATCAAGATACTTCTCTATTAACTCCTTGGATAAGAACTCTGGATGTACGTTTAACTCCTTACACGCTCTATATAAAGTCGCTATGTAAGAATTGACTACTTTGGGACTTACTCTCCTACGGCTAATGCAATACTTCCTAAACTCCTCAATTATTGGTAACTTCTTAAAGCTCTCTAAATCGGTTGGAGGAGCCTTAACCTTCTCTACCTTCTCAAGCATTTTCTTTTCTTTAGCCTTTTGGTATTCCTCATATGCTTGGATTATGTCTTTTGTAGAGATGTTTAACTCCTTAAGAACTCTCCAAATGGTTCTTTCTGATACCCCTATTTCTCTTGCTATTACATCAACCGATACTCTACGTGCTATGTTTGTCACGATTCTTTTCCATTGATTTCTCACAATCTCCCTTTGACGTGAGGAGACCTTGATTTTTGAGGAGAGGGAGAGGATTTGAGACCACTCCACGTTTGAACCCCATAAATACTAGGCACCCTATTTAAAAGGTTTTTCGGTCTATAAACCATCTTGAGAGGAGTGTCTGAGAAGAAATAAAATATATAAGGATAAACTGAATACTTACTTGGGAAACGGTTTTCCGTAGTGTCGGAAAACCGCCCAAGGGGGTAGGGCGTAAAGCCCTACCCCTTTCATCAAATTCATTTATTAACTTCTTTGTGTTTATTGCGGGAAACACTTATTAATATACAGATAGAGATACATATCGGTGTACTCAATGTTTAACAAAGTATTTGAGGAGTTAGAGAAGTTCTTTACTTACATAGACGTTAAGAACGTTACGGGTGATGAAGAATTAGCAAGAGCTTGTTCTGAGGATATAGAGTGTAGGAAGTTAGTAAGCGAGATGAAAGACCTTGAGTATAAACTCAATAAAGATTCAATCAAGAAGAAAATTAAAGATACGTTAAATCTTAAAGTACTAGACTATGACTGTATGGATATTAAGGTCTATGATAGAACAATAAACTGTGATTCTGGCTCAATACTGATAGAAATTAACGGTATAAAGATAAAGTTCACATGCTCAGAATGGGGATTCATAGAGGTGATAGAGTGATGCCTTGGTGTAGGTACCGTAGTCAATATTTATGCGATTTAAAAGATCCCAAGCCTTACGATTGCTACCTATGTACACTAAATAGATTCGTAGATACCTTTGAGAAATTAATTGAAGTAATAGAGAAATTAACAGAAACTGTAGAATCACTCAATGAGAATGAGAGTGAGAACGACTAAAGGTGATAGAGTGAGTGAAGAAATGTATGATAGGGTGTTAATTAATACGTTACTGATATGCCTATCAACTCCTAGCTGTAGGGAATTCCTTAGATTTATGCTAAAGGTAATTAAGTTATTCCTTGAAAAGGTATTAGTAGAGATAACGAAATATTTAGAGTCAATGAAGATGGAAGATAATGAGGGATGGTGGGGGGAGTAGTTATGACTAAAGCACCAAAGAAGTTAATAGTTGGACTCCCATTAACGGTAGATGAGTATAGACTTCTAAAGCGTGTACTTGAACTCTATAGAGACGTATTTGCAGAGATAGAAGAAGAGAAGATGATTAACGAAATATTAGAGAGAATAAACTTTGTACTCAAATGTGTGGGTGATAAAGAATGAGTGTTAAGTTTGCTTTAAGTGTCATAATTGCTACGCTACTATGTATTGCTATCGCTACACCATTTTGCTTGTTGGTTAGCGGTATCTTAGAACTCTTTAACATTGACTTACCAAATGAGTTAGACTTTTTAATTGGATTCTTCATAGGTGTCATTACTGTAGTCATATTTTGGTATCCATTTCAAGAAAAAATAGAAGATATACTGGGTGATTGTTAATGAAAAAGAAAGATAAGGAGTTTAAAAAGGTCTTAACTCCTAAAGATAGGGAGTTTAAGAAGCTTTTTGCTATGGCTATAATTGATATATCTTACTGTGCTATGTATCCTGATAGCCCTATATGTCAAGAAGATGATTTTGAAGAGGGAGAAGAATATGAGTGAGGAGCCTTTTGAAATCGTATTATGTCATGTATGCGAGAAACCTCTATTTAAGAGGTATGAAAGAAGAACTGAAATCGTTAATCCATACCATAAAGTAACGATAATGACGTATAACAAGTTTGAGTACGGTTGGGAAGATATTTATGCTTACCTATGTGAGGATTGCTACCTCAAATTTAATGACTTGATAAAGGAAGTTAGTAATGAGTTAGGGAGGTTAGCGAATATTTATGACTTTGAAGCTATATGCAAAGAAGAGATGATTATGTGGTCTCTAGAATCTCTATACAGATTCGTAAAGAATAGGGAGATTAGTAAGCCTAAGCGTGAAGGACATATTTACGTACCCCATAAATGGATACACGGTATTGAAGTACACGTAATGACTGAGTTAGGATTCATCAAAGTAGTACTACCCTACATGACATTACTAAATGAACTGAAACTAAGGGTAAGAAAGCTTGGTGAAAAGAAATGATTAAGTTTTTTGTCCTATTGATGTATTTCCTTTTTGTTATCCTCTTCATTTATAACCACATAAAACTAGAACTGAGAGGTTCTAGGCTTCATTACTACATGTTTGGTGTACTTGGTGTTTCACTAATTCTCTACGCTCTATCCATACCTATTCTTGACTTAGTAGGTAGGCTTGATTACTTACTGTACGTTATGGTAGCCCACTTTTTAATAATGGTTATGCTTAATATAAAAGGGAGAAAATGAAGGTCTTTGACGATAGTCATATTTTGGTATCCATTTCAGGAAAGAATAGAAGATTTGTTGGGTGATTGTTAATGAGTGAGGAACCTTATGAGATAATACTCTGTAATGTTTGCGAGAAGCCTTTGTTGAAGAAATTTGAGAAGAGAGTAGAGATTGTTAATCCTTATCATGAAGTAACGATAATAACGATAAATAAGTTTGACTATGGTTATGAAGATATTAAAGCTTATCTATGTGATGATTGCTACAGAGACTTCAATAACCTTAAAGCGGAAATCTTCGGTAAGCTAAGACAGAAAGCTGTGGTTTACGATATAGAGGGTGTTGATTACATAGACCTATTCGTGTGGTCTATAGAATCACTATTTAGACTCGTAGAAGGTAAGGACATAAGTAAACCTAAAGAAGGTTCTATGTACATGTATAAATACCATAGATGGTTTCACGGTATAGAAATTCACATGATTTCACCAATAGGAATAATGAGGCTACTACTACCCTACACGGTACTGCTAAACGAATTAAAGCTTAGAATACGAAAAAAGATAGGGAAGAATGAAGGTCTTTGATGATAGGTACTCAATCATTCATGTTTTTTATGGAATCATAGCTTACCTCATAGAACCCATAACCTTTACCTTATTGTTTATTGCTTATGAATTTGTTGAATATGCGGAAACCTATGAAGATAAGAAGGGAGACATTATTGAGTACGTTATCGGTCTTATTTTAGGTTACATAATTAAGAACTGGGTAGGCTTATGCATAACCTAAAGTTTAGGATTCTGAGAGAGGAAGGGGAGAGGTACGGTTGGGGCTTTATTTTAATTCATAAGGATAGACTTAAGGAATTCCTTAATGAGCTTCTTACCCAGAAATCAAAACTTAAACTACTAGATGTAGGAGCTTGGAAATGTATGCTTAAGGGTTGGCTTGATTCAGAATTTCCTAACAGGATAGAGTACGTAGGAATAGACGTTATTGATTTAGAGGATAGAAGGAAAGATGTTGAGTTTTACGTTATGTCTGGTGATTCACTACTATTCCCATCCAACACTTTTGATGTAGTGGTTTATATTGAGACACTAGAGCATATACCAAACTATGTTGAAGCTCTTAAGGAAGCCTACAGGATACTAAAACCTAATGGTGGTCTCTTTATCCAGTCTGTAATATGTTACGATAAGAACGCTCTACTTGATAGGACACATCTACACGTACTACACCCAGTAACTTTAAAGAGACTACTAGAATGGATAGGATTTACCAATATAGAATACATAGAAGATAATAACTTCGTGGTTACGGCTAGAAAGAGTGTCAAACCATAGGCTTCAATAAATTCCCCTCAATCCAAGGCGGGGGTACCAATGGTCTCTCTTCAGAATTCAAATGCGGAATTTACAGGCACTCTCCCCCTTTGTCCCTAGTGTAGCTACACTAGGGACTCACTTCAGTTGATGGAGTTCTGGCACTCTCTCCAATGCCAGTTGGGTGTCAGGCTATGTTTTCCATAAAACCTCATCCACTCTGATGATACTACATAATCCACTGTTATGATACTGTATAATCCACTGGCATTGAGGGGGGTAATCCACTCAATTCTCTTACTTGGAAAGAGCTAAATGAGTTCTCATATAAGAGAGACTATCGGAGAGTGTCAGTACATACTCTCATTAGAGAAGCCAGTGGTACCCCCGCTCTTGAGTGAATAAGGAATAAATACCTGAATGCATACTGAAATATGGTGATTAAATGTATAAACCACCCAAAGCTAAGAAGTTAAGCCTCTCCGCTTTAGGACATAACGAATTCGTTATTGAGGTACTCAGAGAGGATAACTCAGTATTCACCTTCACGGTAGAAAGAGATGAATTAATGAACCTAAAGGACGTAATAGAGGCATTACTAGAGGTGATATAGTGAGGTACGTATTCATAAACGATAAGGACTTAGAGGAAGCAATAAAGGGCTGTATAGAGTCATGCTATAGCGACATTAAGAACAAAGAACTATTCAAGACTGAAGTATCGGAATGCGTAAAAAGATGGCTAATGAAAAAATATTAATCAATTTTTTGAACATCACAAAGCATATCACGAATTATAGATTTCATATCTTCGGATACGTTTTCATTAGATAATACCGAATTCAGTAGCTTTATTAATGATGGCAGAAATAGTTTACGCATATACCAAACCTTTATGACGATCTCATCTTTCAATTTTCTCTCCACTTCATTCTTCGGATTATATAATGATAGTTTAGACATGTATTTTACCTTAAACTCCCTTAGTTTCATTTTATCACCAATAAATAATAAGCGAAAGTTATATTTAAACGTTACATACAGAGGTTACGAATAGAAGTTAAAACATTAAGATAAAACATAAAAAAGATGGTTATTCATAAGTTATGAAAAATTCTTTTTCATCAACTACTATTGTGATTGACTCAAGCTTGTATTTTAGGAGAATCTTAATAGTCTCAATTAAAACGTCCGCATACTTGCCGTATCTATCCCTTAATTTTTTAATATTAACATTATCATCAATAGGAAGAGTGAGTTTAAGCCAACCTTTGCCGTCAAAAATAATGATTCTCAATTAAATCACCCAAAATTAAGAAAAATAAGAAAAAGATTGTGTTTAGATTTGAGGGAGTTCATCAATAGCGACTACTGTTTTCTCCCAAGTGTTTTCGATTTCCTTGGGAGTGAAGATGTATACATTAATATATTTCCCGTCGTAAGCTGAGTAACCATTAATCGCGACTAGTACCAAACCTTTGTTTTTCATCGCATCTAGTATTTGCTTGGGCACTAATACTTCGTATTTCGATACCCACTCATCTGGATAGGACTGGTATGTTTTCTCGTACTCAACTAGCGGGTACTGTGATGTCTCTTGTTCTAACTTCTCCACAATTCTTTCCCTCACGTCCTGCCTCGCCTTCACAAGCTTCCTAGCCATTGATTGAGTGATTGATTACCACTCCCAGTAAGGACATGTGTCGCTACACCTTACACGTATCTTGAATAAGGTACACCAACAATACCTTCTTGATACACGTCTGCAATGCCTACAGTTCTCACACACTCTCGGTATATCCTCAAACACAGTTACACCACTAAGTATATGCATAAGGAATATATATCTGGATATGTATAATAAATTATGGTGGTTATATGGGGAAAGCCAGAACAACAATCACTATTGATAAGGAAACCCATAGGAAGTTAAAGGAGATTGCTTTAAGGCTTAACCGCTCAATAGTCTCTACGGTAAAGTACATAGTTGATAGATTCCATGAAGAGTTGTTTAGGGAGTCAGAACATGGTTAAGAGGAAAAGAAAGGACTTAGAGGTTATCCTAACTAAAGAGGAAATAGAACTAATCATAGAGAAGCTAAGGGAGTTAATAAGAGAGAGGGATACTCATAAAAGGGTAAGGAAGAGAAAGAAAAGAGACTATGTATATGTACCAATCAAAAGAGAATTGTATGCAATGATAAAAGCAATTGCGGGTGATGAAAAAAGGATAAATGAAGTTATTGCGGAATTACTTGAGTGCTACAGTATATGTAGGGGGAGAGTAAGGTGAAAGTAGCACTTCTTGGTGTATTACTGCTCATATTCATTATATTCTACATGTTTATGATAATGATGTTTGCATTAGCTTTTAAAGTAGTACCACTACCAATAATGATTGACGTAGGAGTAATGACAATTCTAGGTTTAGCACTAGCATTTATAGTTTCATTTATTACATTAATAATTGAAGAGGCGGTACATCATGAGTAACGGTAAGCCTCAATGCTATATTCTTGGAATATACTTTGACAGAGATAAGACGATATATGAGTTATGGGATTTCAAGCTACAGAAGGTAGTGAAGGTAGAGAGAATAGGTGATGAAGTGTTTAGATGTTCTCAATGCGGTAACGGGGTATGCCCCCACATCTTATACGTGCTTAGATTCTTGGTGGGAAGATGGAAGCACTAGTAGAATCAATAATTAAGGTTCTAGGACTCCCTGAGGAAGAAAAGGAGAGAGTAAAGAGGATAGTGATGAATAACCACCCAAGAAAGATATTGGTAGCTCTAGAGAACGCATACAAGCTAACACGTAGAGGAAAACGAAAACCAACAATGACTCTAGAAGAGTTTGAGAAAATGCTTAAAAAGGTAAGATTTTAACATAGTACACACTCACCATTCTCTAGTAATTCCTTAACAAGTTCTTCCTTTCTCTTTCTTACTAACTTCTTTACCTTCTCTAGGTCTATCTCTCTACATATTTCCTTCTCTTTGTACCCCATACATACACCACTACTTAGTACATACCAAAATTTATAAGTAATCAATCAATAAATTAACTGGTGAATAAAGTATGGCTAGAGTAATTGAAAAGTTAATAGAGAAATGGACTGGTGAAGAGCTTACCCCCAGTGAGGTAGAGGAAATAAAGGAGTACCACCCAATATGTAAGCTAAAGGCTATTAGGGAAGCTATTGAGAGAGGTATAAAAAGGAAGGAAGATATTATTGACTTAATCAAGAGAAGATGTGCTGGTAAGTATCACGGAATCGCTAAGCTAAGTAAGGAGCTTAAGGAGAAAGTCGGTCTCTAAGTTCTGAAATAAATAAATAAAAATAAAAACCTTTTTTATATACATTTTGCTTTCCTTAATGCTTCATCAGTCGGTATTCCCTCTGCTATTAACTCCCTAACCTTAGCGAGATTACACGACCTCCTAAAGTAGAATGCCTTTCTTTCGTCTTTCTCTAGCAGACCTTTCTTTATAGCCTTCTCTATGTCGTAGTCAATATCTTCTAACTTATCAAGGAAGTATCTAAAGAGTGCTAACCCATAAAGGCTATTCTTTTCAGTACAATACTCAACAATCTTATTCACATCATTAATACCCTTCGCTCTAGCCTCTACCTCACACGCTATGTGGGGTATTAGACGGCTTCTAGGTACTAGTATCTTTATTCTATCGTAGGCTAGGAATAACGCATACTTCTTACCATCAACCCAAGATATAAACTTAAACTCTGGCTCAGTCATTCTACCACCTATACTTCCTACACTTCCTTGGCTTTAACTTTCCTTCCTTACATAATTCAATTATTGAAGCCTTCTTTCCCACAATATCATACTCTACCTTACCCCCTACAATCCTTACAAGGTATTTAACAATCTTCATTTTCCAACACCAAACACGTCTATAAGTCTTATTCCTATTAAGTCTGATATTGCGTTTAGTAGTTCATAGCCTAGATTCTCTATGCAGTAGTGCATTATAGTACCAAGACACTCAACATCCTTTATGCACATAATGAATTCTTCCTTACCCATAAAGTCGGCTAGTTCAAGCATTAAAGCCTTAAGTATCTCCTCAAAAACGATTTGCATACTGAAACACCAAGTATTATTCGGTAGTTTAACATATAAATATTAAGGTAAATACATCTATATGTATGGGGTTAAGAATGGGGAAGGTACCAAGTAAGTGTCCTTTACTCAAGGAGTGTCCTTTTGCTGTAGTGCACATGATTAGGGAGTGGTGGGGAGCTACAAACATACCTTGTTACAATTACAGGTACTTTGATTGTCCTATCTATAGGAAATGCATAGAATACGAAGGGGTAAAGCGTAAGTTATGCTTAATGAGGGAATACGAAGAAACCAAGAAAGCGTTCTATAAGGTGATAGGATGATTACCAAGGAAGAACTCTAAAACAAAAAAGAAGGTTATTTTTCAAACCCTAGAACAATATCAAACCTCTTAATTAGCATTTCACTATCTTCATCTATTCTTCACCTCAATAACGTACCTAATTATTGAGTCAATATCAATGAATATCACTTTATTGTTTATCCTTACGACTGCTATCGGTATATCCTCAATACCCATCTTCATTGCCTTATCAATATCCTCTACAGTATCTAAGCTCACTATCTTAAACTTCAGTTTCTTTAACTTAGCGAATTCCTCTATAAAGACTAAGTCTTTCTTAAGTACTTCCTCACAATTAGGACAGTACTTAGACGTGTATAGTATCATTTCACCCTCTTCAGGCTCTTTAAAACTGCTCTCTACTCTTGGTTTATTCTTCTTCTCAAACATCTTGATCTTCACGTAGTCCTTGATGGTGTCCTTTACATCGTATATGAACTCCCTTAACATATCAAGTATCATGTTAGACATATTTAACACCTAGTTACTTCTCCTCAAAAACAACTTTAAATTTAGGCTTAACCTTCCTCTTGGATTCTATGCTCTTTTTCAACCCAGTAAACATTTGATTAGAGAACATAGTTGTGGTTACGTCAATCATCTTATCAAGCTTATCAAGAAACCTAGAGGCTCTATCAAGAAGTTTTAACTCTAATTCCTCTTTCTTTTTCTTTATAGCCTCAGGTTCATTCTTTTCCGATTTCCCTAATTCGTAGCCTCTCCTAAAAGATTCATCTTCAATCTCCCTAATCACTCTCATAGCGTCAAGGATACCCATGAAAGTACCTACGATTCTACTATGACTGGTCTTTCTACCAACAAGTAACTTCCTAGCCTTCTTTAGAGCTGTTACAGGGTCTTTACTACCTGTTAATTCCATTAACTTCCTTAGTTCTAACGCTAGTTTCTCTTCTGAAATCGCTAACCACCCTTACCACTAAACATTACCTTCAATGACTCATAGTAAACGTTAGCCAGTAATTCATCCTTGAACACGTACTCTACGATAACTTTTCTTCCTTCCTTTCTAACCCTTATTTCATCACACATCTTGTTTAGGTTCTCTATTGCTTGGTCTATCTTCTTTATATCTTCCTCACTTATACTCATATTTGGTTCACCATTAATGAATTGATGAGAAAGTATATATAGTTTACCATAAACTGATATGGCTTCCTGATAAGAAAGTATGTATCACTTATGGTTTGAAGTATTTACTTCTTAACAAACCTCTCTACGTACTCAATGCAGACTTTATCAGACCATTTCTCTTTACATTCTATGTAGAGAATTACAGAGAATATAGACTTAAGTAGTATCTCCATGTCCTTACTGTCTAACTTCATTATCTCTTCCTCAAAATCTCTAATACCTTACTTGAGTATTTAAGTACTTCCTTTTCCTCCTCCAACAGATACTCTTCACCGAAATTCTCCCTGATGTAGTCTCTTAACGCTCTCTCGCATACCTTAGAGATGTTTATGTTATGTTTCTTAGCGAGTTCGTAAAGGTCTTTCTCTACTGTAATAGTTATACGTATATGTTTCCTCATACATATTCCCTATTCACTATATGTACTAATGTTTAAATATTTTATTAGGTTATCACTACATGGTGAATAAAGTATGGCTTACGTACCTGTAGATATAGCGACTATCATAAATAGCATAGTACCAATCCTAGTGGCGTTTGTAGTGCTATTCCTAGTAATCTATATGTTAAAAGCCTTCGCTAAGGGGTGAGATAGGATGGCATACGTAGATGTTACCGCAATAATAACGAGTATAATGCCTGTCATAACAGCTATAATGATGTTAGTAATCTTCATCTACATGTTTAGGTATCTCAGCGAGACATTAAGTGCTTAACATCAATAAATAAGTAATTAAACCCAAAACCTTTTTCTTTTTAATTCAGTTCTTTATTAGGGGTTAGATGTCATACTACGTAGTAATGTTTCCTACATGGTTTGTCTGGTTACAGCTACTATATTTAGAGTTAGCGATTCTTCAAACTACGTTACAGATAATTATATCAGTTCCTGAAGCAAAGAAAGTATTAGAGGGTGGTAAGGTATGAGCAGTAAATTACCTGTAAAATGCCCTGTATGTAATTACGCATTCACTATAGATGTTAGTGAGTTATCAGGTAAGCCTATAGTATGTCCTAAATGTAAAACACCACTAACTCTAACAGTACTGCCTTTAGCAGGTAAGGACTTAATCACTCTATCATACATCTCTCTACTAAACAACTTGAATAAACTATATGACGCATTAGCAAAGAAGATAGAGAAGATGTAGGTGGTGGTATGCCTGTAGAGTCATATTACTTATTCAAAGATGAAAAAATAACGGTACCACCATACGAAACAACATCAACAAAGGAAGCTACATATAGAATATCAGGTGTCATAAACAAAGTAACGTTAAAACTACACGTTAAGGAGTACTCAGGCGGTAACAGAGTCTATGATTACGTTAGGTTATACGTTAATGACTCAATGGTTGCAGAACTAATAAATTTCCCAGTATGTGAGGTTAAGGAGTTTGACATTACGGATCTAGTAGTTGTTGGTGATTTAAACCACTTCAAGGTTGAATTAACAAGGACTGATCCGTATTCCTTGGATGTAGAGATATACATAGTGTTTGATCTATGGATAGAGATAGAGGGTGAAAACATAAGTACTATAAAGTACGTAACAAGTGAGGAAGCATTTAAGACCGTGTATGAGTTCTTAGCGTCTCCTCAGTTGATTACAACATTGATAATGGTGCTAATATTTATAGTATTTCTTAGAATGTTACTAATGGTGAGATAATGGTTTGGAGTATTATCGCATTATTTGGTGCAATGGCTATAGCGGGAATAGTATCATACTTCGTTCTACAGCAATTCCAAGCTACAGTACAAACAATACTTGTACCTCAATACCTAATACCAACACTAATAACGCTATTCCTGATATTCCTCATTATTAGATCTCTAGTACCTTGGTGATAGAATGAGCATAGAGGAAGAAATCAAGAGAATAAATGATGAACTCTCATTGTTATCCAAGCTCATAGAGGAGAATAAGGAAGAAATAAAGTATATGAGGGAGGAATTGATTGAACTAAAGGCTAAGGTCTCTAAACTTGAAGGTAAAATAATAATGCTACTCAATCAGAACAACACTATTTCCTTAATAATAAAATATATTGTAACGCCCTTACTGATAATTTTGGGGGCTTTGATTGGGGTTAAGCTTACATTATAAGAAGAGGCTAACGTATTGTTATCCAGTAAAAAAGAACGTATCTTTTTCCTTGATTGCTAGGAATCACATAAGATACGGTCTAGGGGAGAGATACTATGTTTTCCATGTAGATGTTGATAACCTGAGATTCTTAAGGTTACTACCAACTAATTACGTACTACTACACCCACTATTCTATCCATTCTATTATTGTTGGTATAACGATAGGGAGCTTCAATACCAACTAGCAAAGATAAGGAGTACTAGGTGTGATAAGATAGTAGCACTAGATACTGCGGACTCTGATAGGATCTCAGATAGAGCGGTAATGATTGCTAATTACTTACCTGACGTAATCATAGTACCTTCTGAATACTCAAGGAAAGCATATATTGACTCAGGCGTAAAGAAACCAATACATGTACTACCACATGGTGTAAGTGATGTATTCTTTACTGATATTTTCGTAATCAAGGATCATCAATTGCTATTTATCTATAAAAAAGCGAAGAATGAAGGAAAGAAGATAATGTTATTCTTTTGTTTGCATAGCGAATATAGGAAAGGAGCAGATATTGTTCATAAAGCGATAAACATACTGAGAAAAGAGAGGAATGACTTTATACTACTATGTAAGTTTTCAACACATAACCAACCATACATTGATATGTGTGATTACATCATAACTAAGTTCATGAATGATGATGAATTAAAGACGCTCTACGATATTTCAGACATAGTACTAGTACCTTCAAGAGGGGGAGGATTTGAATTAAACGGCTTAGAGGCTCTCATAAGGGATAGACCAATTGTTTATCCTGAGGGTTCATGTATAGAGGAATACGCTAAGAGAATAGTACCTGAGTTAGCGGTAAAGGTAGCGTTTAAGCCCATAGTACTCCCTAACAATCCTATACATGTTGGTAGAGGACATGAAGTTGATTTAGATGACTTTATTGGCAAAATAAGATACGTTCTGGATAACGTAGAAGAGCTTAAGTTAAAGATAAGAGAGAGGTTCAAGGAAAAACATCAATTCAGGTGGGTAGAAATAGTTGGTAAACTAATCAATATACTAGAGCGGTAAAGATTATGATATATACCTATCTTTATTAAAGACATTAATAATAAATAAATGGTGTGGGTCAATGGTATCAGTATCCTCAGAGTTCACGGTTACGTTTCCTGCTAACAGTAATGTATTGTTTGACGGTAAGCTAGGGAATAAAGTACATACTTACTACGTCAAGGACTCAAACGGTAATGAAGTGGATTTCGTGTTTGTGCTTAACGGTACTGATGCAAAGATGTTTGCAGGATATTATGGTGGTTTCGTACTACCATACGTTATAATGATTTATGCTCAGGTATATAATGGTTCTGATATTGGCTTTGGTGCGGGAATTATCTATTCAAAGAAACATAGTGCACTAAAGATATGGAGTAACGTAGCGGATTTAAAGTTTACATTCCCTAGTACACCAACTGAGAGCGGTAGTGAGTACAAGTATGGCGGTATAAGGGTAGTAGTGATTAAGGGTACACCATCACTATCAAATAACGTATTGACGGTATCTAGGGTTGATGGAGAGGTAATTGTCGGTATCGCTATAGATAATGACGCATTAACGTTTGAGTCATCAAGGTTCGGTATAACTAACGATGTCTATACACCAACTACGGTATCAAAGAGTAAGGGCTTCAAGGTTGATGTGTATAGTGATGAGAGTACATTAATAGATACGTTCTATATTGAGTATCCAGAGTTATCAACACTATTCAACATAGTAACAACATTTAGGGAAACGGCTATTGTCATTGGTGGTAAAAAAGTAAGAATACCAGATTGTGGTACTAGAGAGGGTAGGTTCAATAGTGGCGGTATAACTTTCGGTATTAATGAAATACAAAGATTCTTCATGTACTTAGATCCTGATGCCTCGGTTGATAATACGTACTCAGTACACTACACACCAAGAAGGGTGGTACTACTTGAAGGTAGTCAAATCCTTTCATTAGTGTATGAAACTGAAGTGTATAGAGGTACTGGTGAAAAACTAGATTATGTTTACTTCGTGTACAACATAAGGAAGGACGAACCTATGGTACTAAAGACTGTAGATTTAGAGAACATAGTGAACCATACCTCATATCAGGACGCTGGTGATACGGTCTCACTTGGTTGGTCATGTGGTTTTCATGGTGATGCTACTGCAAAATCACTTGAGTACTGGGACGGCAGTAGCTGGGTATCTCTTTCGATACCCACATCACCGGGATGGAATAGAGTTGAAGCTAGGTTCATGAGGCATAGTGCTCAATCGCCACTATATGGATTCAGTAGAAGTATGGTTGGTGGTGTGGTATCTCTGAAATCTGATTTTGTTAATACAATTAAAGTTGCTACTGATCCTCATGAGGCTCACATATATCCTTACCTTCCTAATGAAACAGTTAGTGGTTATATAAAAATGGTTATTATTGAGAGGTATGGTGATTATGGTGAGACACTAGATATTGATAAGCCAGACCTTATGAGTATTGACTTTAACAGGACGTTCAATAGTTTAGACTCTGCTAAGCCTGTAATGGATATATACGGGTTTAATGAAATCACGGTATATGATCCAAGTAATGACACGTATAGTGTGCAATCCCCTTCAGTACCACCAAGTGAGGGTGCAGCACCTACGCCTACAG
>Ga0190313_1000851_pt1 | contig 17276 bp, 13 predicted proteins | sample 4870071011_MG_FD_169989 | JGI IMG/M metagenome (GOLD analysis project Ga0190313, IMG submission 169989) | Hydrothermal vent sediment bacterial communities from Southern Trench, Guaymas Basin, Mexico - 4870-07-10-11_MG | ecosystem: Environmental > Aquatic > Marine > Hydrothermal vents > Sediment ...
AGAGGCTCGGAGAGGTGAATAAAGAGATAGACAGGATAAGGCGGGCCTCCAGACGGGCGAAGAGGGTGAGGAAAAAGAAGAAGGTGAAGGAATGAAGGAGGACGGCGAGTACAAGATGGTCATCGTGGTCAGGAAGGACATAAAGCTCAGCCCGGGCAAGATGGCCGCACAGGTGGCTCACGCCGCTGTTACCTGTTCCCTCCGCGCAAAGGAGAAGAAGAGGAAGTGGATGAAGAAGTGGATGGACGGCGGCCAGAAGAAGGTGGTGGTGAAGGGGGAGAGCATAAACCATCTCAAGGAACTGATGATGGCCGCCAGAGAGCTGGACCTCCCTGTGGCGCTTATAACCGATGCGGGCCACACCGAGCTTCCCCCGGGAACCGTCACATGCCTGGGAATCGGGCCGGGGCCGGAAAATCTGATAGACGCGGTGACCGGAGACCTCACGCTGCTATGAAAGGGGAACAGAACGGGAAAGGAGTTTATTAACGGGTTTAGTTGGTGCGAAGAACTATCTCGATGTTGACGCCGTCCGGGACCTGTATTCTCATAAGCTGACGGAGGGCCCTCTCGTCGGCATCCAGATCGATGAGCCTCTTGTGTATCCTCATCTCCCACCTGTCCCATGTCTCCGAACCCTCACCGTCCGGGCTCTTCCTTACCGGGACCACTATCCTCTTGGTGGGAAGCGGAATCGGGCCGCTCATGGGTACGCCGGTTCTCTCCGATATGTGACGGATCTGGTCGCACACCGAATCGACCTTCTTCGGGTCGGTACTGCTAAGGGATATCCTTGCTTTTTGTGTCATCAATACACCTCATGGCTCATATAAATGAAAGAGAAAAGGGGTTTAGTTCTTCTTCTCCACGGAGATGCACATTCCCGCCGCAACGGTCTGGCCCATATCCCTGATGGCGAACCTTCCCAGCTGCGGGAACTCCTTGGCGGACTCGATGACCATGGGCTTGGTCGGCCTTATCTTCACGATAGCCGCATCCCCGGTCTTCAGGAACTGCGGGTTCTCTTCCTTTGTGGCACCGGTCCTCGGGTCCAGCTTCTTCTCCAGAGCCTCGAACATGCACGCGACCTGAGCGGTGTGGCAGTGGAACACAGGTGTGTATCCCGCAGTGAGAACGCTCGGGTGGTTCAGAACCATTATCTGGGCCTGGAATGTCTTCGCCACGGACGGGGGATGATCCACAGGTCCGGCGACATCTCCTCTCCTGATGTCGTTCTTGGCAATGCCTCTCACATTGAACCCGACATTGTCACCGGGCAAGGCCTGAGGCAGTTCCTCGTGGTGCATCTCGATGGACTTCACCTCTCCGGTCTTGTTGGAAGGCATGAATATGACCTTCATGTTCGGCTTGAGAACACCGGTCTCCACACGGCCCACGGGAACGGTCCCGATACCAGTGATGGTGTAAACATCCTGAACGGGCAGCCTGAGAGGCTTGTCAGTGGGCTTCTCCGGCGGGGTGAGCTTGTCAAGAGCCTGCACCAGCGTGTCCCCTTTCCACCAGGAAAGGTTCTCAGTGTTCTTCACCACATTATCGCCCTTGAAGGCGCTGATCGGTATGAAGGGTATGTCCTCAACCTTGTAGCCGACATTCCTCAGGAGCTTTCCGACCTCTTCCTTCACCTCGTTGTATCTTTTCTCGTCATAGGGCGGCTTGGTGGCATCCATCTTATTCACCGCGATTATGACCTGCTTCACGCCAAGGGTTCTGGAAAGGAATATGTGCTCCTTGGTCTGGGCCATGACACCCTCAGGGGCGGAGACGACTATAACAGCCGCATCGGCCTGACTGGTCCCGGTGATCATGTTCTTCACGAAGTCCCTGTGGCCGGGTGCGTCTATGATGGTGAAGTAGTACTTGTCCGTCATGAACTTCTTGTGCGCCACATCAATGGTCACACCTCTTTCTCTCTCCTCCTTCAGTCCATCCATGACCCATGCGAACTCGAAACTCGCCTTGCCCTTCTCTTCTGCCATTTTCCTGTACTTTTCGATTATGTGGGCCTCAATCGTGCCGGTATCCAGAAGGATTCTGCCGACTGTCGTTGACTTCCCATGGTCGACATGACCTATGAACACGAGGTTCATGTGTGGTTTTTCTGCTGCCATTTTTATTCCTCCTTGTTTCTCTCTAGTTGTTTTTCATCCTTATTAAGGTAGTCATATTTAATGGTTTTCGTTCAGCCTTCGTAGTAGCTCGCCGGATAGGGCTCCGGTTTAAGGCCTTTTCTCTCCCTTATCTGGGCGACTATCTTGTCCAGAAGCTCCCTCGGGACCCTGTCGAACCCGGAGTTCTCCGTGGCCCAGAGCGCTCTTCCCGCAGTTGCACCGCGTATGGCGCTGGCGAATCCGAACATCTCACTGACAGGTGCTCTGGCCTCTATGCGGGTCAGTTCGCCCTCCTGAGACATGTCCACGATTATTCCGCGCCTCTGCTGAATCTCACGGGTAACCGCGCCCATGAAGTCCTGAGGCACATCTATGAAGACCTTCTGCATCGGCTCCATGAGCACGCGGTTCGCAAGGCACATCGCTCCGTAAATACCGTTCCTCATGGCGGGTATGACCTGCGCGGGACCCCTGTGGATGCTGTCCTCGTGCAGTTTCGCATCCATGAGCTTCACCTTGACGCCCATGACCTTCTCATTGGCGAGGGGACCGACCTTCATGGCCTCCGCAAACGCCTGCTTGCAAAGTTCCATGGTCTCGTGGAGGTACTGAATCCCCTTGGTCATGTCAAGGAACACATTGGGCCCGCTGAAGGCTACGAGTCCCTTCGCCTCGTCCTTGCTGAGGCCGAGGTCCTGAAGGGTCTTCGCCATGGCCTTTGCGTCCTTTATCTTGGCATCCGGGTCGATCTCGCCGGACTTGATCGCTTCCACCACAGCCTCCTCTAAGGGCTCGACCACAACATAGAACTTGTTGTGCTTGTTCGGGGACTTCCCCTCGAACTCCCTCGGGCTCGCCTTCTCCACGGATTCCCTGTACACCACTATGGGAGGCGATGCGTTCACCTCTATTCCGTGCTCGTTGATAATCCTGTAAAGGGTGATTTCAAGGTGCAACTCACCCATACCGGACATGAGATGCTCGCCAGTCTCCTGATTTATCTCCACCTGTATGGACGGATCGGCCTTTGCAACCGACCTGAGAACCTCCACGAGTTTCGGCAGGTCCTTCATGTGCTTCGCCTCAATGGCCACCGTGACCACAGGCTCGGAGTAGTGGGTTATCTTCTCGAATGGCTCCACATTCGGGTCGTCGCTTATGGTCACACCTGCAATGGCGTTCTTTATCCCCGTAAGGGAGACGATGTTTCCGGCGATTATCTCGTCCACCGCAATCATATCAGCCCCCACGGACAGGGAGACCTGCTGCACCCTGGACTTGCCCGGCATGCCGATGACATACAGCTCCTGCCCTCTGGAAATCTTCCCGCTGAAGAGACGGCCCACCGCTATCTCTCCCGCATGGGGGTCCAGAAGAATCTTCGTCACCATCAGGGCCACATGCCCCTTCTCGTCGCAGTTCAGCATGGACTGGCCGAACTTGCTCTCGAGGTCCCCGTGCCATATCTGCGGAATCCTGATCTTCTGCGCATCTATAGGGTTGGGGAGGTGCTGAATCACCATATCCAGAAGTATCTGATGGATGGGGGCCTTCTTGGCCAGCTCCTTCTGGCGGCCCTCGTTAAGGTATGTGTATATGTCCTTGAATGTTATGCCGCTCTTCTTCATGAACGGCACATTGATGGCCCAGTTGTGGTAGGCGGAACCGAAAGCGACGCTGCCGTCCTCCACCTTCACCATCCACTCCTTCTTGAGCTCGGGAGGCACCATCTTCGCTATCCTCTTGTTCACCTCGGCTATTATCTTAACGAACCGCTCCTGCATCTGCTCGGGGGTGACCTGCAGCTCGTTTATGAGCCTGTCCACCTTGTTTATGAAGAGAACGGGCCTTACGCGCTCCTTGAGAGCCTGCCTTATGACAGTCTCGGTCTGGGGCATGACCCCTTCCACCGCACAGGTAACGATTATCGCACCGTCAACCGCCCTCATGGCCCTTGTCACATCACCTCCGAAGTCCACATGCCCGGGGGTGTCGATGAGGTTGATGAGGTATTCCTCCCCCTCGTACTCGTGAACCATGGAGGCATTGGCCGCATTTATCGTGATCCCTCTGGCCTGCTCCTGCTCGTCGTAGTCGAGGACCAGCTGCTTTCCGGCCAGTTCCTCCGACATCATCCCTGCACCAGCGATCAGGTTGTCGCTGAGGGTCGTCTTGCCGTGGTCGATGTGCGCGGCAATGCCGATGTTGCGTATGTACTTCGGCTTGTGCATGATGGCCTGTGCTTTCCTTATGTTATCCTCTTTCCTGCCCATTGTATCACCAAACTTACTTTAATAAATGAGAAAAACGGGTTTACCTCGCCGAGGCGGCGACCCTCTCGATCTCCTCCTTCTTGGAAACGGCAAAGCTGTTCATGTCCGCCTTGGATGCCAGAATTATCTCGTTGGCAAGGCACTCCTCAATCGGCTTGGACGATTTGTAGGTGCACTTCACGGCTCCAACCGCGATGTTCCTCAGGGCGATGTCGAGCCTTCTGGAAGGGGCTATGTCAACCGCTTTCGGCACGGATATGCCGCCGAACTTGAGACGGGTGACCTCCTCTCTGGGACCTGCGTTCTCCAGTGCGTCCACGAGCACCTGTATCGGGTTGCTCTTTGTCCTCCTGTGTATTATCTCGAAGGCCCTGCTCACCATGTTGTAAACCGTTATCTTCTTGCCGGTGAAATCCTCGGTCCTCATCATGTTGTTCATGAGTCTCTCCACAAGATTCACCTTGGACTTCCCGAACTGCCTGTTGGCGTTCCTTGCGCTGGAGTGCGGCACGCCCACCGGCTGAAGGTTCATGTACCTCGCAAGGCCGGCATCGTGAACCACAACCTCGCTCAGGTCGTACTTGCCGAAAATCAGGGATAACTCATCCGGAACTGAATAACCTGCCATGATATCACCTTATGGGCTTCTCCTTCCTTCCGCGAACCATCTCATTGAGAGAGACATTGTTCACCTTTATGACCTTGAACCTGACTCCGGGGATATCTCCGTAGGAACGCCCCATCCTACCGCCGATACCCTCTATAAGGACCTCGTCGTGCTCGTCTATGAAATTAATGGCACCGTCCCCCACTGCGAACGCGGTGACCTGACGGCCGTTCTTTATGAGCTGGACCCTGACGCACTTCCGTATGGCTGAGTTGGGCTGCTTTGCCTCTATTCCCACCTTCTCGAGAACTATGCCCTTGGCCTGGGCTGAGCCCTCCAGCGGGTCGGACTTCTCTTTAAGGTGCAGAGCCCTGCGCTTGTAGTACCTGTCGCTCCAGCGAAACTTCTTCCTGTCTTGGACCAATTTTCTTCCTGCGTTTATTCCACGAGCCAATACATCACCTCGGCTTTGTAACCTGCCTAATAAGGCACTTGTATTTAAATTTAAGCCCGCCACAGGTCATAAAAGCGGAAAGCAGGGTTTTTATACCGCCTTCCACTTGCCGGAACATGCACCGCGAGAGGAAGGCGATACTCCTGACGCTCCTGTCCGGCCTCATCTGGGGCTCCTCATTCCCGCTCCTGAAGCTCGGACTGGACTACATGGATCCGTTCTGGTTCACCCTTCTGAGGATGATCATCGCAAACCTCGCCATGCTCCCGATATTCGTCGTCATAGGAAAGTTCGACAGGCCGGAGTTCCTCTCGAAATCCGCTGTGACCCTCGGCATACTCAACGGAATGGGCTTCGTTCTCCAGATAATCGGCATAGGCATGACCACGGCCACCAGCACGGTGCTCATAATAAACACGAACCTCATCTTCGTGTCGGTCTTCTCCTACTTCATACTGGGGGAGCGGCTCGGAAAGATACGGGGCATATCCATCGCACTCGGCCTCATCGGTGTCTTCCTCGTGAGCGCAGAGGGGAACATAAACAGGCTGGCGGAGACCGGAGCGATCGGGGACCTGATAATCATGCTGGCCGCAATGGTCTGGGCGGTGTATATGGTTTACATAAAGATAGCGATGGATCGAACGAAAGACGCGTTCAGCCTCACCGGAGGGATGCTCTTCTTCACCATGCTCTTCGTGCTTCCGTTCCCTTTCCTTCTCAACTCGAGCCTTCATACGGACATGAACGGGCTTTTCGTAACGGCATATATCGGAATCTTCTGCACGGCCATCGCATACAGCCTGTGGCTCATCTCCCTGAAACACATGAGCATAATAACATCCACAATACTGCTTATGGTCGAGGTTGTGTTCGGCATCACCCTCTCCGCAGTACTCCTGCACGAAGGGATGAATATATGGATCGCAGCGGGAGGCGGTGCGATACTGTCGGCCGTAGTGCTGACGGCGATGAGCGGGGAGGAAAAGGGCTAGTAAATGCCGATATGCTCCTGAAAGAACTTCAGTGCCCTGTTTATCTGCTCCTGAGGGATCTCCCTGTTTCTGGCATAGTCGAGAAACTTGCTTATGTTGGGCATGTCTATCATCATACCGTCGTCCGACCTGAAGACTATCTTCTTGCGGCCGTTCCTCTCGATAACCGTGAGAGTTCCGATTACCTCGTCCGTTTCGTCGAATATGGGCAACATATCTGCCACGCGAACCACCGGCATATAATCGTCACAGGTGATATTTAATACTTCCTACGGAAGACTGCGTTACCTTTATATCCCTCCCGAAGTTGCCGCACACAGGCGAGTGCATGAAGATATGCATAATTGGCTGCGGAAGCATGGGAACGGCCCTGACTGAGGCCGCCGCCCGGACGGACGGAATAGAGAGGATTTTCGTTCACGATATCGTAAGAGAGAGCGCTGAGGCCCTTCGGACTAGCTTTCCCGAGAATGTGACGGTAGCCAGCCCGGAGGAGGTCGCCGACGATATCGACCTGCTCATAGAGGCCGCAAGCCACGAGGCCGTGAGGGACTTCGTTCCTTCGGCCCTTGAAATGGGAATAGACACGATAATCATGAGCGTGGGGGCCCTCGGAGAAGAGGAGTTGCTGGCACGATGCCGGAGCGCTGCTGAGAGAGGGGGTGCGAAGATAATCATACCGTCCGGGGCCGTGGCGGGTGCGGACGCCGTAGTATCGGCCTCGGCTGGAAGGATAGACGAGGTTCGCCTCACCACGATAAAGAACCCCCGGAGCCTGAAAGGGAGCAGGGACTACCTGAAAGGAAAGGGGATCGACATAGACAATCTGACGGAAAGAACGGTCATCTTCGAGGGAACCGCGGGAGAGGCGGTGAAGGCCTTTCCGAAGAACATCAATGTCGCGGCCACGGTGAGCCTTGCCGGGATAGGCTTCGAGAGAACGAAAGTGAGGATAATCGCCGACCCGGGAGCGGAGAGGACACAGCATCATATAGAGGTGAAGGGAGAGGCGGGAACCGTAACGACCGCCGTGGAAAACATACCCGACGAGAACAATCCGGGAACATCCCATCTGGCCGTGCTGTCGGCCATCGCTGCCATGAGGAACATGACGGGCGGGATGTGGGTTATTTAGAGAAATAAATGCCCTTCATCTCCGATTGAAGCGAGATATAGGTGTATACTCTCCCTATCAAGGAGGTATGCTTTCTGGATGTGATGAGGCTTTTTCCACCTCTTAACACCTTTTGTCACCTCGAATCCAATCTGCCCCCCCTCAGTATTGCAAACGATATCCACTTCGCTCGAATTCCTCCAGTAAAAGACCGGGCACTGCCTGCTCACAATAGAAGCAGATACTGCTTCAATAAGCCAGTCTTCTGAATAATCGACTCCAGTATAATCCGAGAATATTCTGAACATAAGGGGATCTGAAAAGTGCACCTTCTTATTTTTCCTGTACATTACCCTAGAATCCTGCGAAAGAAGGTGTAAAACAAGAGAGGAGAAGGTTCCTTCAAGGACGCTGACATAATCCTGTGCGGTGTGGGAGGACTTTATGCTGGTCTCCGATGAAATGCCGTTCCAGCTTATGGGTGTCCCACTCGCCCGAATGATGTAAGACAGAACCTCTTTCATATATCTCTCGTTCTTTCCAGCCTTCAGCCAGTCACCCCTCATCCAATCAAGATATGTTTTAAGAGTGGTTGGAAGGACTTTCCCGAATCTGTGATAATCCCTTACTGCCAGAGGAAAGCCGCCTGTTTTGATGTATTGAAGGAAGAGATTACGAAGAGTTTCCGAATACATTCTGTTCGCCTGAACATTTCTCTCAATGCCAGAAATCCCTCCGGTCAGCGGCTCAATTCCGGAAAATATATGCGTGTATCTGGAAAAATTGAGGGGCATCATGATATGATCCTCTCCACTCCCCCGCCTTCCCGGAAAGAGTTCCGTGTGCTTCATCAGTTCCATGCTTGCCGAGCCAGTTATTGTAACGACATCCCCTGATAACTGACCCGAATCAATCCTTGATTTTACGGCCCTCCACCAGTCCTTGACGAATGTAACCTCATCGAGAAAGATGTAACTGCTCTTTATGTTGAACGCCTTTCTTGCAGATAGGTAGTTATCGAGGATTTCCCCCAGTTCTCTGTGGTCAGTGAGCTCATCGCAGGAGTAGTAGAATATGGATTTTGCATCATTTTTCTCAATGAGTCTGTGTATGAGAATCTTCAGAGCAGTTGTCTTTCCCACCTGTCTGGGGCCGTATATGAAATTGAGAGAAAAAGGCCTCATGGAAAGTTTATCTACCACCTGCGGAATCCAGTTTATATCAGCGTTTTTCCACTCTAAATAGGCATAGTCTTCCTCATTTATCCACCAAGGATTGTAGCGTTCCATGTGTAATGCAATTACAAACTAGTATTTAAAGTATTTGCAATGAGATTGCAAAGATGTTTCAAAGTGGGCGGAAAAGAAAATCAGAGAATGGGGTCGCGCTTACGGCGTAAACTCCCTCTTTTAGATAATAACACAAGTTTTATTAACCACTGAAACAATACGGATTTATGAAACGGGCCTTGGTTACATTGATAGCAGTCTTTATCCTTCTTTCTTCCATCTCAATTTCAGTTGGAACTGTGGACTCGAGAGAAGGAGCGGTTCTCGCTCCTTCCGCAATCACCTACATTAACGACAACATAACAATAAACAATACCCAAGTATGGCAGAACCAAACCATTGTTCTGTCAGGAAACCTAACAATAGAAAATGGGGGGAGTTTGACATTAAAGAATGTGAGCCTAAGAATGAATTCAACGGATTCGGTAGAATACTTCATAGAAGTTCTTAACGGGGGAAATCTTTATGTTCTTGATTTAGACTATAATAATTATACTACCAGCGATGCAAGTAAAATTCTTCGAAATAATGAAAGTTATACTTACTTTTTCAGGGCTTATGAAGGAAGCACTCTCGAAATTAGAAACAGCGTTATCCAAGGTTGTGGAAGGTTCTCAGGACTCTTAGAAAATGAAGGATTATATATTAGAACAGACACTGCCGTCATAGACCACTCCAACTTTTCCTACAATTACGACGGCCTCGTCCTCTACAACTCCGATGCTGTGGTATCGAACAACACATTCTACTGGAATAAAGTTGGCGTTCGGGCCACGACCTATTCGGATGCTCTCATAGAAAATAACTGGTTCGGCTGGAATAGCGAATATGGGCTGGAGATTGACGGCTGGGACAACACGAACGGGCCGTGGCCGAGCAACCCAATTGTAAGAAACAATGTAATATACAAAACAGGGAGAGACACATATACGGCTGTTCCCATACAGATTCAATACAATTGCCGCCCGCTTATTGAGAATAACAGGCTAATTGACTGGACGGAAGATGCAATATGGATGGGAGATAACTCGGCTCCGATAATCAACAACACCTACATGCAGCCAGACGGCGGAAACTACGGCATGGTGTTCTCAAGCAGCAATGTGGATGCCATATATAACACAACCATTGCAGGCCCCACTGTAAAAGAACACATCTATCTGGGCTCAAGCGCTGTCACTGTTACAAACACAACATTTGACCACAGCAGTCTTTTCATAAACAGCGGCTTCAACCTCACCGTTAACTGGTACCTCCACATCTTCGTCAACGACTCCACCGGCCAGCCGATTCCCAACGCGACCGTTCACATAACCGACAATGCGAACGGCACATACGACCGGAATTTCACAACCGACGAGAACGGATATGTGAAATGGATCGTATTAACGGACTACTGGCAGAACTCAACCACCACGATAAACTACAGCGATTACACCGTTTCCGTCAGTTATCCCGGAGTATCTTTCATAAACAACAACCGCAGCGTTGATATGAATATCAGCCGGACCGAGTACTTCACCGCAACATCGGAAGCGGACACACATGCACCGATAATCTCGAACATAATTCCGACCGACGGGGACATCGTTCCCGCAGGAGAGAAGATCAATGTCTCCGCGGATGTTGAGGACTACAACATGACCAGCGATATTGGCAATGTTACGCTTCACTGGACGAGCGACTCGTGGACTACGGACAATACGGTTTCCATGTGGCTGGACACCTCCAGCGCGTACAATCGGAAGACAGGCGAGGCCCTGCGGTATGTGGGCGGCAGGTGGTACGCTGATATTCCTCCGCAGGCAGAAGGGACGAATGTGGAGTTCTACATCACGGCCTCGGATGTTATCGGGAATACGGCGAACTCCGCATCCGAAAGCATCACAGCCGCAGCTCCGTCCTCCACCGACCCGTTCGTGGTTTATGGATACATCTGGTTGTATAACGGCAGCGGAGCGACATATAATCCCCTGCTCTGCGACGGCTCTGCGTATAACTTTGCAAATGTGGTTGTTTACTGGATAAACTCCACTGATGGCTCCACGAATACCGCAAGCATGGCAACCGATTCCCTCGGAAGGTATCAGGCCGACCTTTACGATTACTCGGACGGCGGAACGGTCTGGGTCAATGCTTCCGACACTGCGAATGCGGCCAGATACGAGATGAACAGCACGGCGATAAATGCAACCGCAGGCGGTGCGATGGTGAATGTCACCTTCGGAGTCCCGTACAGGCTGAACATAACGAATCCGACGAATGGTTCAACGGTCATAAGAGGGAATGCCTTCAATGTCGTTTACACTGTTTATGATTCCAACGGCGTGATTGCACCCGGTTACTATGGCGTTATAAATCTCACAAGCAACGATACGCTGGCCGCTCTTCCCCCGGACCGCACCTTCGCAGGAATAACGGACGGAGGGCAGGTCACCGTTTCCTGCACGCTAAACACCGGCGGAATATTCTACATAAACGCCACCGATACGCTGAGCGATATGAGCCATTCCGGACTTTATCCCGAAACAGGCCAGTGGTGGGACCAGATACTCCTGAATGTCACAACCGGTGGCTTCACATGGGACCTCTCGGTCAGGGGGTGGCACATCGTTTCCGTTCCTCAGATACCGATAGCGACGAATAACAGCGCGTCGGAGATCGTTTCACTCATTCATTACACGGCGCAGAGAGACGGCGTAACGCTGTCGGACATAACAATCGCAAACAGGACAGGCTCAAACCCCAGCACCTACGATTCCTACATCTACGGCGCAGGCGGTGTGAATTTCCCCATAACGGTCGGAATGGCCTACTGGGTCTATGTGGATGCGGGATTTCCGACCAGCGTGTTCATACAGGCCACTAATTACACGGCCGGCACATTCACAAGAACCGTTTTCAGCGGCTGGAACATGATCGGGTTGGCACACAACGACAGCGTCGGGGTTCTTTCCAATGGTGGCCTCGTGCAGTTCGCGGATTCCGACGGCGCAGGAGTAAATATAGGGATTGGGCCAACGGACGGGTATATCTCATACACCGGACCGCCGTGGTACATCTCATACTGGAATGTTGCAACCCAGAAGTACGAAACATACATCTACAGGTTCGATTTCAACAACTTCAACGACCCGGAGAATCGGGCCGTGAACATCTATGCCGGAGCGGAAGGGGTCTGGATTTATATCAGCGGCGGGGGGAGTATAAGTTACAGCGTGGAGGCGTGAGGCTTCAAGGAACAATGCTGAAAGGAGCAGGTATTTGGCAGGTCTACCCCTTAATATAACTTTCCCGACTTCTCCAATCAACACCTATTTATAACCCCTCGCCGTTTATCATTTGAGGCTGGTAATCGTGCAGAAGATAAAAAGCGGCATATACGGGCTCAACGGCATCCTCGACGGCGGCCTGAACAGGAACTCCACCACCGTGGTCATCGGCGGCTCCGGCGCGGGGAAAACGACAATGGCCACCCAGTTCATACGAAGAGGTCTGGAGAACGGGCAGGAGGCCATATTCATCAGCCTTGACGAGAACAAGGAGCAGATCATCAAGGAAGCGGTGGAGATGGGCTGGGGCGAGATCCTGAACTATCTGGAAGATGAGAAACTCGTCTTCATAGATGCATCTGGCCGCGAGTTCTCCAACTTCATAAAGAGCGAACTTCCCGCCTTCGTGAAGGAATGGAAGGGAGCGAACAGCAGGATTGTCATCGACCCTCTGACACCGGTAATGTGGTCCACGAAGGACGCCTACGAGCAGAGGGAACTCATCGGGTTCATGTTCAAGCAGACCAGAAAGGTGGGCACCGTTCTATGCACTCTGGAGGAGCACGGAACCGCCGGCGACCTGTCCGGCCCGGAAACCATAATCCCCATGTATCTGGCCGATACCGTGCTTCATCTCAGGTACAGCGTCATGAACGAGGAATCCCGGAGATTCATAAAGGTGATTAAGGCCAGAAGTACCAGACACAGCCAGAGGGAGCACCCGTACAGCATAATAAAGGGCCTCGGCATGGTCATAGAGAACAGCGACGAAGGGATGAGAACGGGAAAGAAGGCCACAAGAGCGTTCCGCGCGCTTCTGAAGGAGAACAGGAGCAGGATACCGGTTCACGCCTACCAGAGGATACTGAAGGCCACGGAGGAGATGAGCGACGAGGACTTTCAGGCCATCAGCCCTGCGGAGCTCGTAACGGAGATAGTAAAGGAGTATGCGGATGACCAGAAAAAGAGGACTGGGTAAGGCGTTCGAGAGCGCACTGCAGAAGAAGGAGGAGAGGAGGCCGGGAAAAAGGGCACGCAGCATACTCTCCAACCCCACCAGACAGCAGATCTACGAGTACCTGACCCTGCACCCCTGCGCATATCTCAGCCTCATCTCGAAGGATATGCTCACCTCCATACACACCCTCGAATGGCACCTGAAAAAGCTGCAGGAAGGCGGATATGTCCGTGAGGACAGGATCGGGGGCTACCGCATCTATTTCCCTGTCAATCTGGTGGAGAGCGAGGATATACACCCGCTTCATCTCCTGAACAGAGAGAACCACCGCCTGATCTTCTCGTGCATCATGTATCACCCGGGAATGAGCATGAAGGACTGCGCATCCACCTGCGATATTTCGGTGAGTTCGGCGGTGACGGCCATAAGCGACCTGAAGGCGGACAACCTGATAACCTCGGTGGAGGACGGAAGGTTCAGGAGGTTTTTCCCTTCGGACCGGATTCAGGGACTCATAGAGCGGAGCGACGCGCGGGAGGAAGCGTTTTTGAAATGGCTTCTGGAAAAGATGGCAGCCGAGGGTCTGGAACCGGAAACGGTGAAGAAAGAGACCCCCATCGCCATAATATCGGTGAAATACAGGGGGGCCGCAGGGAGTCTTACCGTGGGTCTGAACCCGTGGAGGACTGTTCTGAAAAGTTTGTCATAATCCCGTACTAGTTTTTTCCATACCGTCTCCAGTCTCTGCTACAAAGCATATATACTGATAAGGCGGCTCGAAGAATCGTGTCAGAGAAAGAGGAGGCCATCGAAGAGTTTCTCAAGATCCCCGGCATAAACAGACATCGTGCCGAACTGCTCCTCAGCTCTGGCTATGGATCCCTTGAAGACCTGAAGAAAGCCGACCCTCAGGACCTCATGGACATTCCGGGAATAGGCGAAAGGACCGTTGAAAAAATCAGGGACTATCTTGAACAGACGGACGGCCACTGGTACACCGGAGACCATGCGGAGGTAGGTGTTTGCCCGGTCTGCGGCTCCATGATTCCCGCGGGAGAGGGAGTATGTCCCACCTGCGGCGTGAAGATAGACGCCCTTGAAATAGACGAGGACTTCGAGAACGAGCTGGACGAGCTCATATCCGATTCCATCATGGGCGAAGAGGGGGAGAAAAGGGAAGGAGAGCACGACGGTTATTGGTATAAAGAGAGGAAGAACGGCCTCCTCATCTGCCCGGTTTGCGGTTCGTTCGTGGACGAAGATGCGGAATCCTGTGCGAACTGCGGGGCCGTGTTCGAGAAAGGGGAAGAAGAGGTGCCAGAAGGCACGGGGGAAGCGATCGATTACTGGTACAGAGACCGCCCCTCTCTCTTCGTCTGCCCCCTGTGCGGCTCGTTCGTGAACGAGGACGCGGACTCATGCCCCTCATGCGGCGCTGTATTCGAAGGGGAGAAGGAACTGGAACCTGTGCCCGCCCCGGAGATCCCGGACGAAAGGGAGCACCTGTTTATCTGCCCCAACTGCGGAGCGTTCGTGGACGCCGGAGCCGACAACTGCCCCAACTGCGGAGTGGTCTTCGAAGGTGAAGAAGAGGTGGAGGCCGAGGCGACACCTGAAGCGGAACCTGAAATAGAGGAACTCTATGTCTGTCCCGAATGCGGGAACATATCCGTTTCCGGGGGAGAATGCCCCGTGTGCGGCGCCGGACTCGTGCCCGCCTCGTCACTTAGCGTGGAGGAAAGGGATGTGCTGGAAAGTCCGGAGGGCTTTTCCATCTGTCCTGTCTGCGGAGCCTTCGTCTCCAACGATGCGGATTCCTGCCATAACTGCGGGGCCGTCTTCGAAGGCGAGGGAGTGGATATAGAGGACTACGAACCGGAATCTCCGGCCAGCCGGGGAAATGAGTTATATGACGATATGGAAGAGAGCGGCGATGCGACAGCCGCCGAGGAGGAAAGCGAGCCGATTCCCGAACCAGTGAGTGAGATCAGGGATGCCCTGGGACAAGGCGGCGAAGGTAAGAGCATAACCAGAGACATAATGAAAAGATGGTCCAGAGTCTCCGAGAGCAGGGATGAAGAGCCGATCCTCGAGGCCCTGAAAAAGGACAGCGAGCTGGAGGAAAGGGATGTGGCCGCTGCGGACCTGCGCGAGTCCATCCGCTATTATGACGACATTCTCAGCAAGAACCCGGAACTGGCCGCGGCGTGGGAGGCGAAAGGGGAACTTCTGGCAAAGGCGGGCTACTATCCCGAAGCCATAGAGGCCTTCGAGAGAGCGGCGGAGCTGAGGCCGGAGATGGAGGACGCCTACAAGAAAACAATCCTCGAAATACTGAGCAGGAACAACGGAAACGGCTCTCTGAAAATAGAGGAGGAGACGGAGACGGAATCCATAGGAAGAGCGCTGGAGAGGTTCGTCCAGCTTCTGGAGATAGAGCCCGAGAACGCGAAACTCTGGCAGATCACCGGCGAACTCCTTGAAAAACTCGGCAGGTCGGAACAGGCTCTCAAAGCCTTCGACAGAGCCATCGAGCTCTCGTCGCAGAAGATAGGCGAGGAAAGCAGCAGAAAGAACATACCCCCCTCCTCGGCATCAAAAACGGACGCAAGAGCGAGCAGGACAAACGGCCTCGTGAACGGAAACGGACATACCAACGGAGCAAGGGGCAGAACCAACGGAATCATCAACGGAAACGGAATGGTGAACGGGAGGGGGAGGACAAACGGCTTCACGAATGGCAAGGGCAGAACGAACGGCATGGTGAACGGCAGAGGCAGGACCAACGGGATAATGGGGCGCGTCAACGGCCTGATCAACGGAAACGGAAGGACGAACGGCCTCGTCAACGGCGTGGGCCTCGTGAACGGAAAGGGGCTCATCAACGGAAACGGCCTCCTCGACTCCCGCGGCAATCTTCTCCGCCGCCCTCAGTACCGCGGCGATTTCTGGTCCCAGAACCGTTCGGTGGTTGCGGTGGGTGTCCTGCTCATTCTTCTGCTTCCGGTCCTTTTCAACCTGTTTCTGGTCCCTGCCCCCGGCGGCTTTCAGGTTGATGGCAATTTCAGCGAGTGGTCCGATGTGATCGGATTCGACGACCTGACAGGTGATATCCCCATCCCTGCTTTAGATATATCTGCGGTAAAATCCCATCTTATAGGCGACACCCTCGCCCTTTACGCTTCCACAGAGTCCGCCATGTTCGATGTCCCGGACGCAGAGACCGTCTATTTCTTCGTCGACAGCGACAGCAACGCTTCAACCGGCTATCTTCTGGACAGGGACTTCGGTGCGGACTACATGGCCTCTATCACAGGATGGGACGGCATTGTTCAGAGATCGGTTCTCTACTCCTTCGACACAACCAGAAACAGGAACGACTGGAACGGCTTCTCTGTTCAGGGAACCATCCCCGCGGCGAGCTCCGGCAACCAGCTGGAAACGCGGTTCTACCTGCTTCAGACCGAGCAGCCGAGAATAAGGGCCTTTGCGGTGAACTCTACACTGGCTACTGACATGTGCGAGGCAGACCTCTCACCGGGCCTTGCGCCCTTCCTGCTTCTGGAGCGGTCCGGGACCACCGGCGTGGTGAGCAGAGGGGAGGAATACACCCCTCTGATTCTGGACATCAGGAACGGAGACCTTCCGGCCAACATCACCGGGCTCAACCTGACGCTTGGCCCAGGCACGGTCCCGGGAGACATAGGTGAGGTGCGTGTGCTTCTGGACAACGGAGATATGGCCCAGGATGAAGGCGACATACAGGTGGCCACCGGAACTTTTGAGGGGAGCAGCCTCCATCTCGATGTATGGATGAACCCTCTGGAGGACCACAGCCTCACCCGGCTGTATGTGACTGCCACCGTCTCTAACACCGCGGTTTCCGGCCATCCCGTTTCCCTCCGGGTGTCCGGTGTGGACGGGGTCGGCATCGCACCCACCGTACGGAGCCAGCTCTCCGGCGGGGTATATGTGGACTTCGCCCCCGGGATAACGATAGACGGCTCGTTTGCGGACTGGGACGGCGTTCCGAGCAATACGGACCCGAGCGGGGATGTTCAGAGCGGAAGGGGCGTGGTCAGCAGGAACATAGACATACTGGACAGCAGAGTGTACCCCTCGGCGAACATATCCTTCTACATGCGGGTGGGCGGCAGAGTGCTCGGCGGAACCGACATACCGAAC
>Ga0190313_1000852_pt1 | contig 17268 bp, 15 predicted proteins | sample 4870071011_MG_FD_169989 | JGI IMG/M metagenome (GOLD analysis project Ga0190313, IMG submission 169989) | Hydrothermal vent sediment bacterial communities from Southern Trench, Guaymas Basin, Mexico - 4870-07-10-11_MG | ecosystem: Environmental > Aquatic > Marine > Hydrothermal vents > Sediment ...
ACGACACTCCTTCGCTCCATAGACGGAATCGTTCCCTTCTTCTACGGAGGCAGCATCTCCGGCACCGTTGAGGTGGACGGGATGACCACGAGGCACGAGACCGAGCGGGTGAGAAGAAGGGTGGGCCTCCTCTTTCAGGACCCGGAAAATCAGGTGGTGATGTCCTCGGTGAGACACGAAATAGCCTTCGGTATGGAGAACCTCGGGTTCGAAAGAGGGGAGATATTGAGGAGGATTGAGGACTGGGCCGAGGCTCTGAATATCTCCCATCTCATGGACCGCAGAACAGCGGAACTCTCCGGAGGCGAGAAGCAGAAGATCGCACTCGCTAGCATTCTGGCACCCGGCCCGCGGCACATCCTTCTGGACGAGCCCACATCCCAGCTGGACAGCGATGCCCGGAAGGAGTTCATGAAAATCATAAAGAAACTGAACACGGAGGGGAGCACCGTAGTCATATCCAGCCACGATGATATAAGGGAGGGCAGAAAGGTCTTCATGCGGAACGGGAGCATCGCAGGCAACGAGGAGATAAAAGAGGGAGCGGAGGACCCTCTCCCAAACCTCGCGGGCGAAGCCGTTCTCATGAGCGTCTCCCGCCTGTCGGCGGAGTACCGGCAGACAGGAAGCGGCAGGATTCTCGAGAACATAGACATGGAACTGCATGCGGGTGAGGTCATCGGCCTCGTGGGAAAGAACGGCTCAGGGAAGAGCACGCTCCTCAGGGCGATAATGGGCCTCCCCCGCGTAAAAACAGAGGGGAAAATCGGGATAGCCATCGGAGAGGGGGATATGATATATATGGAGGGGCTCTCCGCCGCGGAAAGAGCGAAAAGGATAGCCTATCTCGGCCAGTACCCCGGCGCATATCTCTTCCACGACACGCTGGAGGAGGAGATAGGATTCACCCTGAAGAACATGGGGATCGGGGGAGGGGAGGAAAGGATAGCCAGTATACTGGAGAAGCTTTCCCTGAGCGGATACGGACACAGAAACCCCAGAGACCTCAGCAGCGGGGAGAAGGAAAGGGCCGCTCTGGCAACGGTCCTCGTATCGGAGCAGAGAATAATCCTCCTAGACGAACCCACGAGGGGGATGGACCCGGTCAGAAGGGGAGCGCTAGTCAGGTATCTCGGAGAGGAACTGATGGCGGGGAAAGGCGTAATCGTGGCGACCCACGACATGGAACTTCTCCGGCTTCTCTCTGCGAACATATACGAGCTCAGTGGCGGAGAACTCCTTCAAAGGGGGCGGTACCACGGCTGAAATGACACCGCTGCTCTCCGTGGTGCTCGCTGCCCTGCCGGTCCTTTATGTAATCATCCGATTCGAAACGGGAGCTATGGACTCCAGACGCGTTGTCCTGGTCTCCGTGCTCGGTGCCCTCATCGGCGTCTCCAGAATCCCCTTCGCCCCACTTCCCAATATTCAGCCATGCACATTCCTCATAATGATGGTGGGCCTCGCTTTCGATGCGGAGACCGGCTTTCTGGTTGGTGTCATGACAGCGGCCATATCCAACATATTTCTGGGTCAGGGATACTGGACGATCTGGCAGATGCTCTCCTGGGGGCTCATCGGGGCTCTGTCGTCGTGGCTACACCCTCTGCTGCTGAAAAACACGGCATCGGGGGAAAAGCTCAACATAAAGCGGGCCGCGGTCGTGTCCGCACTCTTCGGCATCCTCTACGGTCTGATAATGGACACTTCCACATTCCTGATGTTCTTCCCCATCACCAGCTACACATATCTGGCTGTCCTCCTGTCCGGAATGCTCTTCAACATCCTTCACGCCGCCGGGAACTTCTACTTCACCCTCTTCTTCGGAGAACGGGTTTACTCGATAATGAGGAGAATAGGCATGAGAACCGAGGTGCACTGGGAGGATTGAAAGGGCTCAGACCATTATGGCATGCCTCTGCCTCATGTCCTCCTCGGTCTGTCCCATCCTCTTCATGATGATGGCCACCACGCTGTCGAGAAGGATCAGGGTGGCATCCTCGAAAAGCGTGCCCAGAGGGGCGTATTCCCCTCTTTTTCTGTCCTTCACCAGTTCGATTGGGATTATTATGTCAGCAGCATGACCGAGCTTGGAATGGGGGTTCCCCGTAACCGCCACTATTTTGGCACCGACCCTTCCGGATATGTTCGCCGTCTGAACCGCAGACATGGTCTGGCCGGTGTTAGAGATCACTATCACCACATCCCCTTCCTTCACGATTGGGGTTATGGTTTCTCCGATGAAAAAGGTCTGAAGACCCATCTGAACCAGACGCATGGCAAATGCTTTGCCCACAAGCCCGGAGCGCCCCACACCGTAGACGAATATGTTAGGAGCTTCCAGTATGCAGTCCACCATCCTATCTATGGGCCCCTTCCTCTCCTCACCCTTGCTGGCCTCACTCTCCTCCCTGCCGTTCAGAAGAGTGGCCCTTATTGCGTCAAGAAGCCGGGTCAGTTCCTCGGTCTCCGTCATGGTATCACTTTTCCTTCCCGCCGCCCTTCTTTCCCGATGACTTCCCCTTCTTCTCCGAAGCGGCGGGTTTCTTCTCCTTTGAACCGCCGGAACCCTTAGATTCCGATTTCTTTCCGGAAGGCTTTTTCTTTGAGCCGCCTGACTTCTTGCCCTCCTTTACATCGGAAGGACCGGAGGATTTTTTCGAGTCCGATTTCTTCTCAGGCTGCGCTTCATCCTTCTGGGCTTTATCTTTCCCCGGGGATTTCTTCGCAGCCGCTTTCTCCTCTTCCGCCCTGCGCATCTCCTCCTCTTTCTCCCGCTCCATTGCCAGCCGCTCCACCTCCCTCTTCTCCCGGGCGATTCTCTTCCCCAGAGTCCTCTCGGTTATCACCTTCATGTACATGGCATCGTGCTCAAGGAGGGGGGAATCGCATATCAGAACGAAGTCGTCATCGCTGTCGAGCATGGCCTCGGCAAGGGGTTCGAACTTCAGGTCCCCTTTCTTTATGGGCGTGGCCCTCGTCTCGTTCCCGCGGTCGTACTCCACACCGGAGAAGTGGCCGTATATCTCCCCTCCAAGGAACTTCCTGACCTTCTGAAAGAGCTTTTTGAAGTCGTCCGGGGTTTTGAGGCTTCCGTCCTCCCGAGAATGGATATGAGCGTAATTGAGCAGGGGGGTGACACCGTCGAGGCTCTTTGCCAGAGTCAGGACCTCACTCATGGAACCGAATAGCTCCTGCTTTCCGCTGGTCTCCACTGCGATTTTAGCGGTTATCCCGTTCTCCCTGAAGCGCTCCAGTATGATCTCAAGGTTCTCCTTAACACGCCTCATGGCCTCCTTCTTCTTAACATCCCCATAGGGGCCGATGTGGGTTATGACCATGTCCGCGCCCACCTCTCTAGCCACCACGCCGCTCCACATGATGTTGTCGAGGCTGCGTGAGGTTATCTCATCACCGCTTATGAGGTCTATGTAATACTGGCTATGGACTGCAACCCTGACATCGAGCATTCTGGCCAGCTTGCCCATCGCCCTCAGTTCCTTATAATTCACGCCGACACTGGGGATATGAAGGATGGTCAGAATGTCGTCCTCCTCTATGACCTCCGTCCCGGTTGAGGTGAAGACATAGTCATCCCCCACCGGCTTCCCCACCTCCACGATGAAAGAGCTGCAGATCTCCTCCGGCCGCATGCCCACCTCGAAGTCCTCGGGAGGGCGCTGCTCCACGAAGTTCCTTATCATCTGAATCTCAATGGCATTAAGGCCCATCATGTGCACATCCTCAATCCCGTCCTTTATCGTTCTCCCCTTGGAAGAAAGCGGTATCCCGGCAGGTCCGTATCTCTTCATGTTCTCATCCTCTTTCTGCTATGGCACATGTCCGGCTCAAATCCCCGGAAACAGTGGTATATTAATCTTCTGCTTCGTGGTATTTATAGGTTTCGTTAGGCCGAAATCTCGCGAGAGCAGATGGCACAATCTTAAATACCAAATTTGCCATAGGGGAAGCGATGAGCGACGAGACCGAGGCCCTTCGGGAGGAGATAACCCTGCTGAAGAAGAGGATACGGGAGCAGGAGCGGAGGATAAAGAGCCTTGATTCCCGGATGCAGACCAGGGTGAAGAGGGAAAAACTCTTCATGAAGGCCCTTGACATAAACAACCGCACCAAGGCCGATGAGGTGGTGCCCGTGGCTCAGGCGGCCCGGAGCATTCTGGCCCTTGAAGACACATTTCTGGATATGCAGAAGAGGATCGGGAGCGTCCTTAAAGCCCTCAAAACACACAGAGAGAGCATCGTCCGGCTGAACAAAAGGGTATATCGGGAGGACTCCAGAAACAGCATGAGGCTGGAACTACGAATCATGAGGAACACGCTGGCCATCATGGCCATGAACGGCATGGCCTACAACACAGAGATTCTGGATGAGATAGACGAACTGGAAGAACTGCTCGAATCCGAAAAGGACCTCTCGGTGATAAAAAAGGAGAAGAAGAGGCTGGACAGAAGATACAGGAAAGAGCTGGAGCGATACGACATAAAGAAGATACACGAGCAGAAGGCGCATATCCCCGGATATCGCTGAGGGCGAGCCATGCCCATCGGCCAATAGAAAGAGATATAAAGAAGATTGTAAATACCCCCTCAGGAAGAGGGAGAAAAAGATCCTTCAAAACTTGCAAAGGTGATTATCATCAGCGCTGAAAGAGAATGCCCCGTCTGTGGAGCGGAAGTAGATGCCAGTGCCCTCGAATGTCCTGTATGTGGAGCGGCCATGGAGTTTGAAGATGTCGAAGAGATACCCGAAGAAGAGCAGGCGCTCTGCCCCAGCTGCGGAAAGGTGGTTTCCATACACGCCCCTGCCTGTCCGTACTGCGGTGAGGTATTCGAGATGGAGGACGAGGAGCTGAGCGAAGGGCTCATGGAAGGCCTGGAAGAGGTTGAAGAGGACGAGGAGATCATAGAAGTTGACCTTTCAACGGAAGAGGAGGAGCCCGTAACGACAGATGAGGAGGTTCTGGCGGCGGAAGATCAGGAAACGCCGAACATGGAGGGGAGTGAGATCTTTGTCCCTGCGGAGGAAGAGCTCGAAGAGGAACTCGAAGAGAGCGGAGATCTGGAAGCCGTGCCCCCGGAGGAGTCGCTCGAGTTCGGAGAGGAAGAGCTGGATACGGGGGACGAAGAGGGGCTGGAAATCAATATAACCGATGCAGAAGAGATAGGCGACCTCATAGAAGAGGGAGAAGAAGAATATATAGGTGACGAAGAGCTCCTGATGGAAGAAGAAACAGAGAGCGTGGAGCAACCTGAAGAGGAAATACAGGATGAGACACCTACGCCGGAGAAAACGGAGGATAAAAAGCCAGAGAAGCTGGAAATGGAAGTCGAGGAGGAGCCCGCCAAAGAAGAGCCCCCTACTGACGAGGAGGAGGAAGAGAAGTTCTCCTACGAGGATCTGGAGGACCGTATCGATGAAAAAAAGCTCGAAACAGACAAACTTATCCTCCGGGGAAGTGTTCTTCTTATACTCATCGGTTCCATCGGCATAGGATTTTTCGTTTCCTATCTCCATAATTTCGTTGGCTTCCCCGCCAACCTGTATGTGGGTTTCGGGTATCAGGATACTATGGTAGGGTTCATAGGATTTGTGATATTCCTGCTCGGCGTCATCGGCCTTATATACCTCTTCATGAAAAGAAAGTACAGGCACTGTGAATTCTGTGGCGCAGAAATAGACCCGGAGAACATTGTTGAGGCCATCACCGACGACGATCCTGCGCTGAGGGAGTATGTTGTATGCCCCAACTGCGGCCTGGCCGTATGCAAGGCGGAGGAGTTCGACGAGCGGGATGAGAACCTGAAAAAGATGTTCTACGGTATTATCGGCCTCTACGGTTCGCTGGTCCTGTACGGCCTGAGTTCCCTCTGGCACAACATAGAAGTGGAAGGACACAACAAGACCGGAGCCCCCATGGGCGTAGGATCAACCCTTCTGTCCCTCCTCGCCACCCTGCTATTCTTCTTCGGTGCCTACTATCTCATATACTATTACAAGATAGAGAGAGATGCCGAGGAGCTGGAGATGAGGAAGCAGACAAAGAACATGCTATACTGGAGCCTTCTGCTATTCCTCGGCGGCAACATACTCCTGAGCCTGAGCTCCGCGGCCACTGCCGGAATACTCTCCACAATCTTCTCCATGATGGTCATTTTCGGACTTGTGCTCTTCGCCTATACCGCATGGGAGGAGAGAAAATACTACATGTCCGAGGGCGAGTTCTGTCCGGCCTGCGGTGCACCTGTTTCTGAGGACGACGATGTGTGCCCCAAGTGCGGTGCGGAACTGCATCTCGAAGAGGAAGAAACAGCGACCGAAACGGAGATGAAGGAAGCCAGACCATCCGAGACGAAGAGGAAGGAGGCAGCCGTAACCATCAAGGCCCACGGAAGAGGGGTAACGGCGGAACCGAAGGAACCGGTGAAGGAAGAAACACTGGAGCTTGAAGCTGAGGATGTTGAGGTAGTGATGGATGAGCTAGAAGAGGAAACGGAAGAGGAAGAACCGGAGGAAGGGTTCGTTCCCGCCGAGACTGAAAGCGAGGATGTGACACTCACCGGTGAGATCACCTGTCCCAACTGCGGCGCCACCCTGCCTGCCGGCTCAACGGTCTGCTTCGTGTGTGACACTGTCCTCGTCCCCCCCGAATCGGAAGAAGAACTGGAAGAGGAGGAAGCGGAACCCACCGAAGGTGAAGAGAGCGAAGCCGAAAAAGAAGAGCCGGAAGAGGAAGAACAGGAGCTTCCGCCAACCTGCCCAGTATGCGGCGTGGAGGTTTCCCCGGATGACACGGAATGCCCAGTATGCGGCGCAACGCTGATAGAGGAAGAAGAGGAGACAGAAGCGGAGGAGGGCGGAGGCACAGACGAGGCTCAGGAAGAAACGGCTGAGGAAGAAGTGGAGCTCATCGACGAGGAAGAAGCAGGAGAAGAGTTCCTTGAAGAAGAACCGCAAGGAGAGCAGGAAGAGGAGGAGCTCGAGCTCGAAGGAGAGGACGCGGAAACACAGGGAGAAGAAGCAGAGGAAGACGAGACTCCCGAGGGAGAAAAAGCGGATCAAGAGGAAATACCAGCGGAAGGGGAGATAGCCGAGATGCCGGAAGCGAGTGAAGAGGAGGAAGACGAAGAAACTCCGGCGGATGAGAATGAAGGAACTGGCCCGGACACCGCTCTGAGCGAGGAAGAACCGGAACCTGTCGAGGAAGGAGAAGAGAGCGGGGCGGAAACACCGGAGAGCCCCGAAGAGATTGAGGAAGAGGCAGGGCCGGTGGAAGGCGACGCATCCGAGGAAGAGAGCGAAATAGAGGATGAACCTGCGGAATGTCCAGTATGTGGCGCGGATGTTCCGGCCGGAGAAACCGTTTGCCCGGTCTGCGGAAGTGAAATAGTTCCCCCTGAAAAGGATGAACTAGAAACAGAAGAGGAAGGGGGAGAAGAGGCCTTGGGTGATGCCCAGGAGGGGGCCACAGAAGCAGAAATTGAGGAAGAAGCAAAGGAATGTCCCGTATGCGGTGCGGACATCCCCGCCGGAGAAACAGTCTGTCCAATATGCGGTAGTGAGACAGTATCTGCAGAAACAGGGGAAGAAAAGGCTGAGGAAGTGGAAGACGAAGCGGAGGAGGCCTTAGAAGAGCCCGAAGAGCCTATAGAAGGAGACGAGGGTGAGGAAACAAAGGAATGCCCTGTTTGTGGTGCTGTGGTCAGCATCTTCGACGAGACATGCCCCATCTGCGGTGCTGAGCTTAACCAAGAATAAAACCATTTCCAAACCGATTTCTTTTTTTAATTCGTATCCGAGGGGAGCGATGCCATTCTACGGCCCAGAAGGAAGATTGCAAGATACAACGGTACGCGGATTTCCCCGGCAGCCATTATTTTCCCGGCCTCCTCACCTACGGGCTGAACCGTATCCCGCTCCAGAATAAGCCGGACCTCCCTGTCCATGAATATCTCCGGGATCGCATCCACCACCGGGTTGAACCCCTCGATTTCGTCCCTGCTGAGCTCAATGACCTTCAGACCTGATTTGCCGTGCAGGCTTCCAGGAAGTCGTATGAGGCGCTTGATATCGGAGGTCACCGGCTCGTCGGTCTCCCCCTCCAGAGAGAGCTTGAGTCTGCGGAGCAGGAGATAGAGAAAGAGATTCTTCTGCTTCTCGGAGCGGAACACATTGAGGTTTCCCTCCTCTATTATCCTCCTGTACTTGCCGGCCTTGAAAAGCTCCTCGTAAATACTGGTAAATGTCCCTTTCCCCATGTTCTTGGCCCCGGTCTCCCGCTCCACCTGTGCCTTCCCGATCTCACTGACCTGTTCCATCATCATGGAAACCCATTCCTTCTCACCCATGAGCCGCATCTCCAGCAGAAGCGCCTCCATCCCTCTGGAGACCTTGCCCTTCCAGCCCCCTGCATCCCTCGGAGCCAGACGATAGACATCGATTATCTTCCTGTGCTCCTTGAAGCGCCCCACCTCCACCGAATCCTTCTCCAGCACACGGTTTATATCGAGACCGACGCCCGTTATGTAATCCACTATCTCCCTCCTCTCGTGGCTTCCGAGGCGCATCACCCTCTCATCAGATATGTGTGCGTGATACCCCCTTCCGCCGGAAAAGACTATTTTTATGTCCTCATAATCGAATCCGAAGTCCAGATTGAGAAAATCGTCCACCAGCTTTATGAATTCTTTTTTCACGGCGGCAAGCATCTCCGGATAGGTCATCTGTTCCGAGCCCGCTATGTGGTCGGCATCGAGGTCGAATATGAGGTCCGCACCCATCCAGCCCTTGTCCGCCATCTTCGAGGCTCCCGGATTCCGGTAGTAGGCGGTGGAATAGTAGGCATGTCTGGGCACCGACAGGGAGATGAAGTTATGGAGCTTCTTACTGCTGTCGAAGGCCATGTGCCTCCTGAAAAAACCGCCGTCGAACATTATGAAGCCGAACTCGCGCCTGCCGAAGCGATAGGGAACATCCACTCTGGTGCTGCCATAGTATCTGGCGAACGCCCGCCTGATCAGATCGAGTTCCGGCTCCACGAGCCGGCATCGAAGCGGATATTAATAAGTTTTACAGCCCTCTCTTTCCATCATCCTCGCCCGCATCCCTCGCGTCCTCTATCCTGTAGGTCCCCTCATAGACCTGCTGCCTTTCGTCACCACCCTTCTTCAACGCATAGTAGGGGATGAGTATCAGATGCACAAAGACCACCAGGGCGGCGAGAAGAACGAAGAACCCCACAAGAAGACAGATGAGAAGCCCTATGATCCTGAGAAGTGCCAGAATGATGGGAGAAAAAAGGAAGAGGAGAAGCAGCACCACGGCTGCAAGAACCACCAGAAGAACGATGCGCTCTACCTCTCCCTCCTCGCTCATACTCAACCGAAGGAAATGGTCGTGCCGCTGCTGTCCGAACTCGGCATGTACGGAATCAGGGCATTGGCCAGCTTCTGCGCGGTCATGGACTGTATGTAGACCTTTCCCGGCCCGGTGAGGGTGGTGACGAAGATCCCCTCGCCGCCGAAGAGCATGGTCTTGACGCTCCCGGTCCTCTGGATGTCATAGGTCACGCTTGCCTCGAATCCCGCAACCGCGCCCGTGCTCACCTTCAGCATCTGACCCGGAGCAAGGTTGTATTCGACCAGATCACCCGGGACATGGATGAAGACAATACCGTTACCGCTGAAGCGCTCGAGGATGAAGCCCTCTCCCCCGAAGAATCCGGCCCCCAGCTTTCTGGTGAATGCCACGCTCATCTCCACTCCGTCCTGAGCCGCGAGGAAAGCGTCCTTCTGGGCCATGAAGTCCCTGCCGGGAGAGATCGGAATCGCAAGGATCTTCCCGGGAAGGTTTCCTGCGAAAGCCACGGTTCCCGGGCCCCCCATCGGCTGGAACTCCGTGAGGAAAAAGCTCTCTCCCGCAAATTTCCTTCCTATCCCTTTGAGAATGCCGCCCCTGTTTCTGGCGGTCATGTTCATGTTCCCGCTCATGTGATTCATGGCACCGGCCTCGGCATACAGCCCCTCGCCGGGCATAATCTCCACGATAACAACCTGAAGGTTGCTTCCCATTATGTTGTACTTCATCGGATCACCAGCGCAGTAACTGCTCGGTCTATTAAAAACTTCGCTGGCTAACGCCTTGCACCGAGAGTGACGCCGCGCTGGCCCTGATAGTTCCCGGACCTGACCTCATAGGTCTTTTCGGAAGGCTGATTCAGACGGTGGAAGACCATCTGAGCGAACCTGTTGCCGATGTCTATCTCCACGGAATCGGGGGATGCATTGTATGCGGCAAGGGTGAGGGTCCCGTGGAACCCGGCGTCGATCATGCCGAATGAGGCGAGAAGCCCCTTTCTGGCCCATGTCGTGCGTATCCAGAGCGTGGCCGCAAGGTCCGGAGGGCACCTGACGAACTCTCTGGTGGAAACTGCGAAACCACTGCCGGAAGGGATGGAAGCCGTACCCTCCCTGACCGTCTCACCCGTTGAGAATATGTATATCTCGTCGATGGTCAGGTCATAGCCGTTTGGCGTGAGGTTCTTCTCCACGAAGTTCTCAATCTCCATGCGCTTCTCCTTCATAAGAGCCAGGATGTCCGAATCGCTGAGTATCATCTCACGCCCCCCTGCAGGGACAACCGTCCCTTTCCTCGGAAATGAGGGGGATAACCTCGCTTATGAGCCTGCGGACCTTGCCCACATTTCGGTTCATGGTCTCCAGCACCTCCTCCAGACTCACCGGCTTGTCCGCCCAGACATCGTAATCGGTTATCATGGCCACGCTGGCATAGCACATCCCAAGCTCCCTTGCGAGGGTCACCTCGGGAACAAGGGTCATGCCGATTATGTCGGCGAATTGCCGGAACATGCGGCTCTCGGCCCGGGTGGAAAAGCGCGGGCCCTCTATACATATGTAGGTCCCGGTCTCGTGAGCTGGAATTCCGAGCTTCGCTGCGGATTCCGAGAGAAGGCCGCGGAGATAGGGGCAGAATGGATCGGCCATGGATATATGGCCATCCGTCCCGGAGTCTCTGAATGTGTACACTCTGTTCTTTGTGAAGTCGATGAACTGGTCGGGAAAACAGAGGTCCCCGGGGCGGTAGCCCTCCTTCAGGGAACCGACAGCGCCAACGGCGATTATCCTCTCCACACCCAGCTCCTTTAAGGCCCAGACATTGGCGCGATAATTCACCACATGAGCCGTGTTCCTGTGCCCAGGGCCGTGCCGGGAGAGAAACGCCACCCTTTTTCCCATGAATGTTCCCACTTCTATGGGGGCGGAGGGTTTTCCGTAGGGCGTGTCCATCTCTATCATTTCAGCGTTCTCCAGAAGCTCGGACTCATAAACGCCCGAGCCGCCGATTATCGCAATATCCGCTCGCTTCATGGGGAGAACATGGGGCGCTACGATAAAAGTTTTTCCGAGACCTGCAAAAAGCATATATCCACCCGCACCTTCTCTCCCTTCATGCTTGACATTCGTCTTATCCGGGAGAGACCCGAGACCGTTCGCATATCGCAGAGAAGAAGGCACGACGACGAGGGGATCGTGGATGAAGTGCTCAGATACGACACCCTGTGGAAGGAAGCGCTGACCAGAATAACGGAGCTCAGGACCCTCAGGAACAGGAAGAGCAGAGAGATCGCTGAGATAAAGAAGAGCGGAGGGGACATCGCTGGAATCAGTGCGGAAATGAAGGAGATATCCGCGGAGATAAAGGATCTGGAGGCAAAGGTGGAGGAGTATCTGGCCGGAAGGGACAGGTTGCTGAGAGCCATCCCGAACCTGCTGCACGAGTCCGTTCCCGACGGCGAAAGCGAGGAGGACAACCTCCCCGTGAGGTTCTGGGGACGGGCAAAAGTCAGGCCTGCTCACATGGAAGAGTTCGAAAAGGATTCACTGGGGAAGATGGATTACGAAACACCCGATTTCGAGCCCGTAAGCCATGTGGACCTGATGGAAAGGATGGGGCTGGCGGACATCCCGAGAGCCGCAAAGGTCTCATCATCCCGGTTCTACTATCTCAAAGGCGATCTGGCGCTCCTTGACATGGCGCTCCAGAGATTCGCTGCTGACTTTCTGGCACGCAAGGGCTACCTCCCTGTCATTCCCCCATATATGCTGAGAAGAGAGGCCATGGAAGGGGTCACCGACCTGAGCGCGTTCGAGGACACCATATACAAAATAGAGGACGAGGACCTATACCTCATAGCCACATCCGAGCATCCCATCGCCTCCATGCACATGAACGAGATCCTCGAACCGGACACGCTTCCGCTCAAATACGCCGGTATAAGCACATGCTTCAGAAAGGAAGCGGGAGCTCACGGAAAGGATACGAAAGGCATATTTCGGGTGCATCAATTCAACAAGATAGAGCAGCTGGTGTTCTGCAGGCCCGAAGAGTCGTGGACCATTCACGAGGAACTGATAAGGAATGCCGAGGAGATATTCCGGGCCCTCGAACTCCCCTACCGCATCGTAAATGTCTGCTCCGGAGATCTGGGGGCGGTCGCATCGAAGAAATACGACCTTGAGGTATGGATGCCGGTTCAGGGAAAGTTCAGAGAGATGGTATCGGCCAGCAATGTGCTCGATTATCAGTCAAGACGGCTCAACATACGCTACAGGGGGAAGGGGGAGAACATATTCGTGCACACCCTCAACAGCACCGCGGTCGCCACCACACGGGCTATGGTGGCCATAATGGAGAACCATCAGACAGAAGAGGGGAAAATAGTCATTCCGCAGGTGCTGAGGCCTTATATGGGTGGAAAGGAGATAATCGGATAATATGTCGTAGCTGTATTGACAGACATCTATTTTACCCCTGCGGGAGCGAAAAGAATATATATGAGTATGTATAATACGGGTTTCGGTGATACCATGGAAAGACGTGGATTCAATGCCAAGGAACAGAAACTGGTTGACCTGCTGGTTGACAGCGGGATGAAGAAAAACATCGCAAAAACCCTCGTTTACCTGAAAAAGAAGAAGGAGACCACCTCGGTGGAACTCGAGGGAGCAACCGCTCTCAGGCAGCCTGAAGTCTCCATTGCCATGCAGGAACTGAGGAGAAGAAAGTGGGTAACCAAGAGAGACATCAAGAAGGAAGGAAAAGGTCGCCCCGTACACTCTTATAAGCTTGCGATTCCGTTCTCCAAGGTCATAGACAATGTGATCAAAGAGAGGAAGCAGGAAATCGGTAAGATCGAAAAGAGCATCAAAGACCTCGAGACCTTCAAAGAGTGATTGTGCTCAACAAACCCTTTCTATTTTTCCAATATTTCCACACCGCTCTCCCGACCTATTATGACCATGTCAGTCATCCCGAGGAAGAGTCCGTTTTCCACGACCCCCGGGAGATTGTTTATGCTTCGTTCCAGGGATCTGGGGTCGGCGATATGGTCGAATGTTGTGTCGAGAATGTTGTTGCCATTGTCCGTCACGAAGGCAATGCCATCTTTAAGCCTCAGCTCGGGCCGCCCGCCGAAAACCGAGAGGCGGTCATGGACGAATCGAGCGCCGAAAGGAACAACCTCCACAGGGAGGGGAGACCTGGTCCCCAGCTGCCTGACTATCTTGCTCTCATCGACCACTATTATCTCCTTTCGGGACGAGGCGGCGACTATCTTCTCCCTTACGAGAGCTCCGCCCATGCCTTTTATAAGATTCAACTCCGGGTCGACCTCATCGGCGCCATCGATCGTGAGATCTATCCGAGGATACTCGTCAATAGTCCCCAGCGGGATATTCAAAGAGCGGGCCAACTCCTCAGTGGCACGGGAGGTCGGGATGCCAACCAGACTGTATCCGCTTCTTACGAGCTCTCCAACCTTCAGAATGGTATAATAAACGGTAGAACCGGTGCCGAGGCCGACTACCATGCCGTCCTCAATATATTCTGCGGCCTTTTCGCCTGCAATCTGCTTAAGGTTCATTCTTCACCTTTTTCTCTTCGGTGGCCTGTATTTCCGTGATCACAAGGTTGAGCGACTTATTGAGCTCCTGCATCTTCTTTTCCATCCTGGCCATTCTGCAGTAGATGCAGTTGCATCCCTCTATGTACTCGTATTCGTCTCCAATGTGTTCATCAATGGTGTTTTCTTCGCTATTCATATCAATTACCACCAGTACTATGTATCCTCTTCACCTATTTAAGTTTTGCTGTGAGTGGATAATATTATCAGATATGAAAACATTAACTGCCTATAAACTGGAAAAATTCTTACTTTTTACTATCCGGCCTCGCCTCGGGAGGTATGGTGGAAGGGATGATGAAAGCATAGGTCTGACGAAAGACATAGAGCATGAAGAACCAGACCACGGCGAAAGACAGGTAGGTCCAGGGCTCTATGTTCAGATAAAAAGGCACGAGAACAATGGAATAAAAGAGGTGTATCATTATTGCCAGCAGCGTGTAATGCACCGGCTCCTTTTTCAAAGCGCCCAGACCGATGATGGCCGAGGTGGACCCCCACAGGAACGCGATCATAAACCCGTAAACGGTGAACAGAAGGACACCCCCCAGAGTAAAGGTTCCGCTGGCCACGGCAGATGATAGGGCGAGATATATGTTCCCGAAGGTGATGATTGCTCCGGCACCCAGGCCGAAAGAGAAGGCGTAAAAGGTGGTGTCCACACGGCCCGAGTACTTTCTGCTGTTGAACACGATGAATTTCAGCATTTCCTCGAGAAGTACAACAAGCACAAGATAGAGAACGGAAGCGCTTCCGAACACGGATTCCACCAGAAAGAAGATAGACCCGGCGATCATCCCGAAAGAAAGCATGATGAAAACCTTCCTGTCGTCGAAATACGGCTTTTCCACCGCGGGATAGGTATAGTCCTTCAGGGTGAAGAACAGGAGTATCAGGGCAGGCGTAAAGCCTATCGCTCCCGCGAGCATCATCAGGTTATCCATGAAGGCACATTCCGAAAGTACTATTTATAGATGAGGTAATTCAGGAAGGAAGTCTTTTATAAGACAATGCGGTTATATAAGCGGAATGGACAGAGAAAAGAGAGGGTGAAAAACTTTGCCGGAGAGGAAAGAAAGGCCTCAGAAATGCCCCCTGTGCGGCGGCGACATAGACCCTGTAACGGGTATCTGTTCAGTGTGCGGCATAAAACTACTGGACCGCCCTGAAGAGGAGAAGAAGGAGGGACCGTGGGAGACCTTTCTGAAGCTGCCGGGAATCAACGAGGAATTCGCCAGAGCACTCGCCGAAGCGGGATTCGCAACCATGAACGACCTCGCCCGGGGAAAGGTGGAGGACATAGAGAGGGCGCTGGACATGAACAGCACACTGGCCGAGCGCGTTCTGGAAGAGGCGAAGAGTCAGGCCATCTTCCTTTGCAGCAACTGCGGAGCGTTTCTCAGCCCCGAAGCGACAGTCTGTCCGTTCTGCGGCGCTATCGTCTATTCGGAAGAGGGAGAGGAAGAGGAGTGGGGAGCGGAAGAGGAGGAGAAAAAAACAGAAGCGCCCCTGTACATGTGTCCCGTCTGCGGAGCGTTCATAAGCCCGGACTCAACATCCTGTTCTCACTGCGGAGCGGTCTTTGAAGGCGAGGAGGAGGAATGGGAGGATGACGACACCCCAGAAGAGATCGACGAGGAACCGGAGCAGAGCGAGATTGAGGATCATTTCGAAGAGCTCGAGCGGGATGAGGCGCCTGAAGAAGTAGCGGCGCAACCCTATGAGGAACTGAAAAAACAGAGAGAAGACGAGGAAAGGATAAACCTCGAACTCATGAAAAAACTGAGCGAAATAGAGGAAGAACCGGATACGAAGACCACGGAAATGAGCGAAGAGGATGCAGACCTGCTATCAAGCATAGACACCACGCAGGAGCCGGCCCATGCGGTGGCCCTGGGGGACAATCTCGTTGTGTGCGGCAACTGCGGGGCCATTATTCCATCGGGGGAACTGTTCTGTCCGCGGTGCGGTGTGGAGCTCATTTACGGAGAGAAGGCCGAACCTGAAAAAGAGGTCGGTGAAGACGAGATACTCCGATTCTTCGGCGTGGAAGGCGCTGACCTGAGCAAATACCCACGGGATGACCAAGAGTCAGGAGCGCTCTATATTTGCAGTACCTGCGGAGCATTCTACCCGGAAAGCGCAGAGAAATGCCCGGTATGCGGGACTCCTGTCAGCGAAATGGAGAGAAAGATCCCGGAATACGAGGAGATGCTGGCCTTCGACATGTTCCCTCAGGAGCCGGGGGTTTCGATATGTGATGTCTGCGGAGCGTTCGTTCCGCTTGAGAAGGACAGTTGCCCTGTATGCGGTGCGGATATGGAGGAACACAGGTACATCCCTGCGAAGATCCCCGCCACCGAAGATGACTACACCGGAGCGGTGGAGAAGTTTTTCGGTCCACTGAAGGAGGTCATGGAGGATGAAAAGGAGAAGGAACAGGGGCTCTATATATGCAGGGTTTGCGGCGCGTTCATGGCGGAAGACGCCACCGAATGCCCGATCTGCGGAGCGAAGTACGGGGAGGAGGGAGGAGAGTTCAACACCTGCCCCCTGTGCGGTGCCAGAGTGCCTGTAAACCTCACCATATGCCCCATATGCAGCACCCATATCGGTGCCGAGATCGCCGAGGAAGGAGTGGAGGAACTGGAGGCTCTCGAAAAAATAGTTACGGAGGAAGAGGGGCCGGACATCAACGAGGTCATCGGCGAGGAGGTCATAGAGAAATTCATGAAGACCGTCGAATCGGGGGAGGACTTCTTTGCAGACATCTCTGAGAAAATTCCCGAGAGCGAGGGAGAGATGCTCGTATTCTCGGAAGAGGAAGAACCCGAAGAAGAGGAACATGAAGAGGGGGAAGGGATCGAGGAGCTGGACTGGGAGGACATCGTGAGCGAACTGGACAGACTGGAAGCGGTGGACGGAGGTGGGGAAGCGGAGCCGACCGGAGAGGGAGTAGAGAGCGACATAAATGAAGACACGGTGGAAACGGAACAACTCCCCACGGATGCCGAACCCGCACCTGAGGACTTCATTGTTTATGAAGAGGAGATCCCCGAAGAAGAGTGGATAGCCGAGGAGGATATCGAAGACGCAGAGAAATATGGAGGGAAAACGGCCCCAGAGGTTATTGAAACGGCGGACGAAAAGAGCGTGGATGAACCCGAGGCGGATTCACTGGAGGATTTCATCGTTTACGAAGAGGAAGCCGAGATTAACGAAGAGGAATGGGATCTGGAAGAGAGAGGGAGCGCAGAGGATGAGCATG